>OLZH01000508.1_pt1 | contig 13870 bp, 13 predicted proteins | sample 1673821 | NCBI WGS metagenome assembly OLZH01 (sample SAMEA103958128, study PRJEB25191) | human gut metagenome | reverse complement strand
TAGAAATGAGAAATGGTGGTGCGGCGCATAAGAATATAGAAGCGCCGCGGAGTATAAATAGGGCGATGCCCGCTTTAGACGTTAGACATCAGACGTCTATTTCCCAGTCTTTTAGTCTAATCCCTGATACCTAATCCCTAGTCCCTAGTCCCTAGTCACTCATCCTCAAATACGAGCTCTACGGGACAGTGGTCACTGCCGTGGATCTCCGGGTGGATAGAGGCGCTTTGGATGGCCGGACGGAGGGCATCGGAGACGATGAAGTAGTCGATCCTCCATCCTATGTTCCGCTCGCGGGATTTTGCAAAGTAGCTCCACCACGAGTAGGCTCCCTTTTCATCCGGATGGAGGAAACGGAAGGAATCGGTGAAGCCTTTCTCCAGAAGGGCATTCATTTTTCCGCGCTCTTCATCTGTGAAGCCTGCATTCTTATGGTTCGAAGCGGGATTGGCAAGGTCGATGTCTTCATGGGCGACATTGAGGTCGCCGCAGAGGATGACCGGCTTTTCCTCTGAGAGTCTTGTCATATAGTCTGCCATCGCATCCTCCCATGTCATGCGGTAGGAAAGACGCGTGAGGCCGCGCTGGCTGTTCGGCGTGTAGCAAACGATGAGATAGTGACTGCCGAAGTCGGCGGTGATGATACGCCCCTCCCGATCATGTTCCTCGATGCCAAGGCCATAGGTGACGGAAAGCGGTTCCCGCTTCGTGAAGAGTGCAGTACCACTGTAGCCCTTCTTCACGGCACTGTTCCAGTACTGGTGGTAGCCGGGAAGCACCATCTCGATCTGGTGCGGCTGAAGCTTCGTCTCCTGCAGGCACACGCAGTCTGCATCGAGTGCTGTGAAAGCGTCCATGAAGCCTTTCTTCATGCAGGCTCTGAGACCATTGACGTTCCAGGAAATATATTTCAGTGTCCCCATGGGTGTTCTCCTTATTCGGGAATTATCCTAATATCATGATAAACTAACTATAACATAAATCATATTATACACCATGAGGCAATGGTATGGATAGATGTCGATATAGGGGCGAGGCGGTGGATGGAAGGAAAATGGAAAATCTGTCGCCATTTCTCATGGGAGAGGCCTTCCCGGGGGCCATGGGGCGGCCACACTCCCCTTTATTTTATGCTATAATAAAGGCAATGCCACGTGGGCAGCTGTTGCAAGCAAAGAAGGAAAGGATGAAACCTGATGAAGAAAATTGTTGTGACTGTTATTGGTGCTGACCGTGTCGGCATCGTCGCCGGTGTAGCAAAACAGCTGGCGGAAGAGAACGTGAATATTCTTGATATTTCCCAGACCATCGTGGACGGGATCTTCGATATGATCCTGATGTGCGATATGGAGAACGCCGCATATTCCTTAAAGGAGATCCAGGATCATATGGGGAAACAGGGCGAAGCGCTGGGAGTAGAGATTCGTGTCCAGCTCGCTGACATTTTCTATGCTATGCACCGCATCTGAAAGGAGACACCATGCTTGATATAGAAGACATTCTGGCAACGGAGCGCATGTTTGACCAGAACAAGCTCGATGTGCGTACCGTTACCATGGGGATCTCTCTCCTTTCCTGCGTATCCGATGATGAGAAGACCCTTTGCGACAAGATCTACGATACCATCTGCCGGAAGGCAGAGCATCTCACCGAGGTCACCCATGACATTTCCAGAGAATACGGTGTGCCGATCATCAACCGCCGCATCTCGGTGACGCCGATCTCTTTGGTGGCGGGCGGGCTCACGACGGCCAGCTATGTGCCGATCGCAGAGACACTGCAGCGTGCAGCTGACACTGTCGGCGTCGACATCCTAGGCGGCTTCTCCGCACTCGTCGATCGCGGCATGAGCGCTTCGGACAAGAAGCTCATCGACTCCATTCCGGAGGCACTTGCTGCGACAAAGAGCATCTGCAGCTCGGTCGCTATCGGTTCGACCAAGGCTGGCATCAATATGGATGCGGTGAAGCGCATGGGCGAGGTCGTGAAGGAAACGGCAGAGCTCACGAAGGACCAGGACGCCTATGGATGCACGAAGCTCGTCGAATTCTGCAATGCGGTCGAAGATAATCCCTTTATGGCCGGCGCTTTTCACGGTGTGACGCAGGGAGATACTGCGATCCATGTCGGCGTCTCCGGCCCGGGCGTCGTGAAGCGTGCGCTCGAGGATGTGAAGGGCGCCCCCTTCGAAGTCGTGGCCAAAACGATCAAGAATACGGCATTCATGATCACGCGTCTTGGCCAGCTCGTCGCAGAAGCAGCGACAGAGCGTCTCCATGCGCCTTTCGGCATCATCGACCTTTCGCTGGCCCCGACCTCGGCTGTCGGTGACAGTGTCGCAGCAGTCCTTGAAGAAATGGGCCTTGAGAGCTGCGGCGGTCCCGGCACCACGGCGGCTCTCGCGCTCCTCAATGATGCTGTCAAGAAGGGCGGCCTCATGGCCTCTTCGAGTGTCGGCGGACTTTCCGGCGCTTTCATCCCGGTCAGTGAAGACCTCGGAATGATCGAAGCCGCTCAAAGAGGCAGCCTGTGCCTGGAGAAGCTGGAAGCCATGACCTGCGTCTGCTCTGTCGGCCTTGATATGATCGCCGTTCCGGGTGATACCAGCGCATCCACCCTTTCTGCGATCCTTGCCGATGAAGCAGCGATCGGTATGATCAATAACAAGACCACCGCTACCCGCCTCATCCCGGTACCGGGCAAGAAGCCGGGCGACATGGTCCAGTTCGGCGGCCTCATGGGCTATGCGCCTGTCATGGGGATCAGCAAGTTCAAGGCAGACGAATTCGTAGCAAGAGGCGGCAAGATCCCCGCTCCGCTCCGCAGTCTGACAAACTAAGCGGTATAAGAAAAGCACCAGCGAGAGCTGGTGCTTTTTGGATTGAAGTTGTCGGGTTCAGGTTGATGGGTTCAGGGGGGGCGGCGCATTCATAATGATATAACGATATAGCGCCGCGAATGTTGAGCTGGTGCTTCGCTCGGAATGACGAAACGGGGAGATGATTGCCCCATATAATCTGCATTTTTATGATTCCGCGGCGCTTCTGCTTTTTATGCGCCGCACCAATCCCTTTGAACCTCTTGAACCTACAGAACTCGCTCCCCCTCTTTCGCAAACAATCAAGGGACGGCACGCCTCCTGAGCTAACCCTGAGCTTTCAACCATCAATTCCTAAATTTCCACATATACAGCCCGACGCAAATCAACGCGGAGAGAAGGGAGCCCATCGGTGCAGCAAGGCCCATCGGAGACAGTGTCTCGGGGAAGAGGAGGATGGCGAGGTAGGTGCCGGGGACGCGGACGGTGACGATCGAGATCATATTGTGCAGGAAGGAGTAGATCGATTTCCCATAGGCAGAGAAATATCCCGAGAAGCAGAAGTGGATGCCGGCAAAGATGCAGTCGATGACATAGGTACGGAAGTATTCACCGCCAAGGCGCACGACTTCCGGCTCATGGCTGACGAAGAGTGAGATGACCCACTCGGCGCAAAAGTGGACGATCAGGGTCGTAAAAAGGCCGAAGATGATGCATACACGGATGCTACACAGGAGCGCTTGCCGCCCGCGCTCATCGTTTTCGGCGCCTGCATTCTGTGCGGCGAAGGCGGCGACGGTCGAGAGCATGGCAGAGGGGACGAGGAAGAGGAAGCTGATCACCTTCTCCACGATGCCGACTGCGGCGGCGACTTCGACGCCGCGGCTGTTTGCGATGGCGGTGATGATGAGAAAGGAGATCTGGATGAGCCCGTCCTGACAGGAGATGGGAAGACCTATGGCAAGGAGCGTCCTCATGCGGAGGGCATCGAAGGAGAAGTCTTTTTTTGTGAGGGAAAGCCCCAGATTTGCGAAACGGAGATAGAGGAGGCAGAGGAGGACGGAGACTGCCTCGGAAAGAATGGTGGCTGCGGCTGCTCCGGCGGCCCCCATCGCCATGGGGCCGATGAAGATATAGTCAAGCAGGAGATTGATGAGACCGGCGAGAGCGATAAAGTACATCGGCGTCCTTGTATCGCCAAGCCCGCGGAAGATGCTGGCAAGGACATTATAGGCGACGATGAAGGGGATGCCTGCAAAGCAGATGAGAAGGTACGCCCTTGTATCCTCCCATGCTTCCGTCGGGGTCTTCAGCCAAGAGAGGATAAGATCGCTCGAAAGGAGGAGGAGCACGGTGCTGACGAGGCTGAAGAGGGCAAAGAGCAGCACCGAGCTTCCGATGCAGCAGGAGGCTTCCTTCCGATCTCCGCCGCCCACTGCGCGGCTGATGGAGACGGTCGTCCCCATGGCGAGCCCGACGATGATGACGGTCAGCATGTGCATCAGCTGGCTTCCGATGGAGACGGCCGTGATCGGTGCGGCGCCATTGAAGAGACCTGTGATGAAGAGGTCGGTCATGCCGTAGAACGTCTGCAGAAAACAGGCGAGAAGGTAAGGGATGGCGAAAGCCATCATTTTGGGGAGCAAAGGCCCTTGGGTAAGATTGATTCCGGTCATAGGATCCTCTTTGTATAATGAATTGCCTGCCGCCACTCACGCAGGCTGCTGCTTCATGGAGACAATCATATCACAGGCGAGGCGCTTGCGAAATATGGCTTTTACAGGTGGTCTTCTGCCTGCATTTGCTTTTTTCCCGTCTCTGCTATAAGATGAAGGACAAATGAGGTGATTGGTATGTACATGACAGCACAGCGCAAGCGTCTTTTTCAATTCTTCAACGATCATCCGGATGCTTCCTTCTCCGCCAGAGACATACAGGCTCTGCTGAATCGGTCAGAAGCGTCTGCGATCAGTCTCAGTGCGGTGTATCGCAATCTGGCTTCTTTGGCAGAGGCCGGGCTGATCTTGAAATCGGCGGCCAGTGATGGACAAGAAACATTGTATAGGTTCGTCGGGGCGGATGCCTGCCGGGATGAGCTTCATATGACCTGTCTTTCGTGTGGTCAGACGACCCATGTAGACCATGCGACCGCGCGTGCTTTCGCGCAGGCCTTGGCGGGCAATGATGAGTTTCAGATGAATCTGGGGCAGACCACCATTTACGGCTTATGCAAAAAATGCCGGGAAAAATAATTTGTTTCTTACACAAAAAGGACCCGTTCGGGTCCTTTTAAATTTGAGAAAATTTCGCAAATCTGTTGACGGAAGGGCGGGAAGCGATTATAATGGGGCTTATATTTGCGAAAGTATCGCAAATCTTCACAATAGTTTCTGCTTTCGAAAGAGGGGCGGACGGAGGGGCTGCTATTGGTTTTGCGGATGCAGTATGCTGCAAGATCATGGCGGAGCGCATTGCCTGTCCACAAGCAATGCGAGAAAGAAACCTTTTCGTCTCCGGTCACATGTCATCCCTGCTTTCAACCGTAAAGGAGTTCTTACTATGAAAATGAAAAAAATAGGTCTTTTCATAGCGACGCTTGCCGCTTGCCTGATAGTCGGCGTTGCATTGACAGGCTGCATGCCGGGTCAGAAGTCAGCGGCTTCTCTCCCGCAGGAAAAGAAGCTTCAGATCGTTTGCACCAATTTTCCCGGTTATGATTTTGCAAGGCATATCGTAAAGGATCATGGCGAAGTCACCATGCTGGTGAAACCCGGTACGGATGTCCATAGCTTTTCTCCCTCGCCGAAGGATCTGAAAGCGGTGGCTGACAGTGACCTTCTCATTTGTACGGGCGGTGACTCTGATGAATGGGTAGGGAAGATACTGGATGCGACCGGCAAGAAGCCCGGGAGCGTATTTCAGATGATGGATGCCGTGAAGCTGTCAGAAGAAGAGCATCCGGAAGGCATGCAGCCTGAAGAGGAAGCAGAGAAAGAGGCGGGCCCGGAAATGGATGAGCATGTATGGACAGCGCCTGCCAATGCCAGTGAGATCGTCAAAAAATTGAATGCTTCTATTTCCAAGCTGGATGGTGCGCATGCGGAGGAGTATCAGAAGAATGCAGAGGCATATATGAAAGAGCTCACCGATCTGGATCAGAGCTTCCGTGATGTGATCGATCATGCAGATAGAAAAGAGATCATCGTGGGAGATCGCTTCCCCTTCCTGTACTTTGTGAAGGAGTACGGTTTGACATATTATGCAGCTTTCCCGGGATGCGCCAAGGATACGGAAGCCAATCCGAAGACCATTGCCTTTTTGATCGATAAGGTCAAGGCAGATCAGATCCCTGTGATCTTCCATATCGAATTGTCCAATCAGCAGATGAGCCGCTCCATTGCAGAGGCGACAGGAGCCAAAGAGAGACAGCTCAATTCCATTCATAACGTCACGCAGAAGGATTTTGACGCCGGCGTCACCTATGTGGATCTGATGAGACAGAATGTCAAGACCTTGAAGGAGGCATTGAACTAAATGAGCGTATTGGATTGTCGGGATCTTTCTTTTGCATATGAAGGAAGACCGGTGCTGTCGCATGTGAATTTTTCTTTAGAAAAAGGGAGCTATCTGGGCATCATCGGTGAAAATGGCTCCGGTAAAAGTACTCTCATCAAAGGGATCCTGGGGCTCAAAAAACAGGCGTCAGGTGAGATCCGTCTTCATTTGCCGGACGCGCAGAAGGGGATGGGCTACCTGCCGCAGCAGCAGACCATGAAAAAGGATTTTCCGGCCAGTGTGTGGGAGGTCGTATTGTCCGGCAGGCTGAGTCAGATTTCCTTTCCTTATCGGTACAGAAAAGTAGATCGGGATTACGCAGAGCATATGCTGCAGTTTCTATCCCTTTCCTCTTTGAAGAATCATGCATTCCGCGAATTGTCGGGCGGACAGCAGCAGAGAGTGCTTCTGGCGCGGGCACTGGCGGCAGGCAGTCAGGTGCTGGTACTGGATGAACCGGTGACCGGGCTGGATCCTCGCATCACGGAAGAAATGTATGCCATGCTGGAACGATGCATTCACGAGTTGGGACTGACCATCATGATGGTATCCCACGATCTGCCCCGCGTGTTTCATGAGGTTCAGCAGGTTTTGTATCTGGCGAAAGGGAAGCAGATGTTTTTCGGTAAGACAGAAGATTTTCTCAAAGAGCATCCTGAAGTCATACGGCAAGGAGGGATCCTGTGATGTCTGTTGTTCTGGAAATGCTGCAGTATCCCTTTATGGTGCGTGCGCTGGTGGTGGGTGTCCTGATTTCGATCTGCGCTTCGCTTTTAGGAACCAGTCTGGTCCTCAAACGGTACTCCATGATCGGTGACAGCTTGTCCCATGTGGGCTTTGCAGCGCTGGCAGTGGCCTATGCCTTTTATCTGGATCCGTTGGTGATCTCCATCCCTGTCACGATGGCAGCAGCTTTTCTTCTTTTGGAATTGAAGGAAAGCATGCGCATCAAAGGGGATGCGGCGACGGCGCTTCTTTGCAGCAGTGCTTTGGCCGTGGGGGTTTTGGTCATTTCTCTCACCAGAGGGATGAATACGGATGTGTGCAATTACATGTTTGGCAGCATCCTTGCAATGAGCAGCGCGGATGTCTGGCTCACTTTAGCTGCGGGAAGCCTCATCAATCTTCTGTACATTCTCTTTTATCATCCCTTGTTTGCTGTGACTTTTGATGAATCCTTTGCCAGCGCTTCCGGGGTGCGGAGCCATTTCTATCATCTGGTCTTGGCACTCATGACGGCAGTCACAATCGTGCTCGGCATGCGTATGATGGGCGCGCTTTTGATCTCCAGCCTGATCGTATTTCCTGCCATCACGGCGATGCAGATCTGCCATCGGTATCTGACCACCATCTGGACATCCACGCTGGTGGGACTTGGCTGTTTTCTGGTGGGGATCACTCTTTCCTACGCATTATCTATTCCCACCGGGCCCTGCATTGTTTTGATGAATCTGATCGTTCTTTTTGCGGTTATCTGTCTGCGAAAATGGAGAGAAAGAGGGCGCTGCGCTTGAAACGATGGGCTTTCTATCTGCTGCGGGGCATGCTTCCCGTACTGGGAGGCTGCGGCAGAGAGTAGGTACCGGACAATATGATACTCACGCACAAAACGGTACAGGCGGCGCAAGACAAAGCACCTCAGGAAGTACAGCCTGTACCCGTGGAGCCGTCGATCTTATCCAAAGGCATCACTGCGCCCTTCTATCATCTGGAAGCGGTCAAGGTGGAAAAGATCTCTTATAACGGGAAGGGAACCATCGTTGATGGAGAAAAGTACGGCTCTATGCATGGGAATAGCTATCGGCACTTGCAAGAAAAGCTGCTGCCTTACTGGCGGCGGCTTTTTTTGAAATACGTGTAGTAAAAAGTCTCGTATATATGATAAAATGATATAGTTATTTTCTTGTGTCAGCGAATATTTTACAAGGGTCATCAGAATGAATCAGACAGATACAAAATCATCCAAAGACATAAAGCAGACAGATAGTCCTGGCCACTGGAAGATCTGGTGGGCGATCGCGACGCTGGTGCCTTTTGGCTTTTCCTTTTTCCTTTCCTGGTATTTCGGCGCGCCGGGCGGATTTGAGCTTTCTTCGCAGGTGAAGGTCTTCCTGCTCTTCCTGCAGGTCGGTTTTGTGACGGCCTATTTTATCCGGCACTGCTTGACGCGGGCAGCCGTGCATCTGTGGATCACCATCGGCTTTTTGTGGCTGCTCTCACTCATCGTGCCGTACCTTTCGACGCAGACGGACGTGGTGCTCGACATGTCGGATATGTCAGGCGAGCTCTCTGCGCCGCTCTATCTGTTTATCTCCTGCCTCTCTGCGGCATGGATCCTGCCGGGGAAATGGCGCATGATCGCGCGCATCGCGTGCGTTGTCCTGATGCTCCTTTATGTGGGCATCCAGTTCACGTATGTGGGCTACTACTTCATCACGCATTCTCTGATCTCCATCAATATGCTTTTGGCGCTCGCGCAGACGAATCTTGCCGAGACGAAGGAGTATATCGATGTGAATATCCCGTATGCCGAGCTTATCCTGGGGACGCTTGCGATCCTCATCCTCGCGTGGCTCATCTTCCACAGCAGCCGTTTCTCCTTCAATGGCCGCCTTCCCGTTTCCCGAAAGGCGTGGTGGGCGATGGCGCTGCTCTTCTTTGTGAATGTCGGTCTCTGCTGTCTGTCCATCGGGGCGACGCGACTTGCGCATGTGTATTATGAGACCTACGAAACGCTTTCCAGCTTCTCCGATTTCCAGACGATGGTGGAGAAGCGCCGCCACATGTCGATCAAGGATCGCGTCCTTGCCGCGCAGCTCAAAGCGGCGCCGGACGGTGTCTACGTCCTCATCATCGGTGAGTCTCTGACGCGCGATCACATGGGTGTCTATGGCTATCACAGAAATACCACGCCTTTCCAGACAGAGGCCGCCGCAGACTCTCACTATACCTTCTTCAATCATGCCTATTCCTGCTATACACAGACCGTTCAGGTCCTGACCGAAGCCCTGACGGAGAAGAACCAGTACAATGATATGGAGCTGGTCGATGCCTACTCCATCATTGACATGGCAAGACAGGCCGGCTTCCATACCACATGGATCTCAAACCAGTCCCGCTATGGTGTCTGGGATACGCCGATCGGTGCGATCGGAAGCGCCTGTGATGATCAGTACTGGATCAACCAGTATGTCGGAACAGATGTCGTGACGAAGGATTTCGACACGGCTCTCATCCCCTATCTGCGGAAGGTCGATCCGAAGAACCGCCGCCAGCTCGTCGTCGTCCACCTGATGGGCAGCCATGTCAGCTACTGGGACCGTTACCCGTCCGAGTTCTATCACTGGCCGGAGAGCATGGGAAAGGCACGCTCGACGGCTGACGTCATGAATGATGAGTATGACAACTCCGTCCTCTTTAACGACTACGTGGTCGAAAGCATCATGAACGAAGCCGTGAACTACATGAAAGCGGACAGCGTCCTCTACTTTTCCGACCATGGCGAGCAGGTCACTGAGCGTCCGGGGCACAATGCAGACCAGTTCGACTACACGATGGTACACATTCCCTTCTGGATCTACACCTCGGATGACTACCAGAGGAGCCACCCGCGCACCATGAAGACCATGTGGGAAAGAAGAAATATGCCATTCACCAATGACATGCTCTACGATACCTTCATGGGTCTTATGGGACTTACGGCGACTCGCTACGATGAAAAGTCCGACATCCTTTCCCCTGACTTTGATAAAGATGTGACGACGCTCATGACCATGTACGGCAATGTCATGGTCAGAAACGATACCGAGCAGCTCGGAAGCAGCAAGGAGGCAGAGGACGAGCGCTGGAACAATGATATCCATCGCCGCCGCCTCTTCGCTCCGTCTTTCGACTGGAGCCGGTATCAGCCCGTCAAGATCGCGGGAGAAGAGATCCCCGATGTACCGAATGCGGGAGCAGGTCAGTAGAAATAGGTTTTGAGGGTTCGCCCTTTGATTCCGCTTGAAAGATTCACTTGAATGAGAAATTAGAAATGAGAAATGCGAAATGGTGGTGCGGCGCAAAAAATAATGAAACGCCGCAGAATATAAATAGGGCGATGCCCGCTGGAGATGCCAGATGCCAGACGTCAGATGTCTAATGTCTCCCAGTCTTTTAGTCTAATCTCCAGTCACCAGTCACTCCTAATCCCTAATCCCTAGTCACTTTACTTTATCCCCGAAAGGAGTCTCCCATGCGTCTCAGACGTAAACCATGGATCGAAGAAGCTATCAAAAATTACACCTCCATCCTCTTTCTGGAGGAACCGACCGACATGAAAGGCAAGTGGGAGACACAGTTTCCCCGTCCGGAGCAGCCGCTCCATGTAGAATTCGGCACCGGCAAAGGCCAGTTCATTTCCGGCATGGCCGCGCTCCATCCTGATGTGAACTACATCGGCATGGAGGTGCAGGAAGGCGTCATTTACTATGCCGCACAGAAGACCGCGGAGAAGGATCCGCCGGTAGACAATGTCCGTCTCATTTTAGGCGATGTGAGCGAGATCCTGAATATTTTTAACGAAGGCGAAGTCGATGTGATCTACCTCAATTTCAGCGATCCCTGGCCGAAGAAGCGCCACGCCAAGCGCCGCCTCACCTATCGCGATTTCCTGAAACGCTACGCCGTCATTTTAAAAGAGGGCGGTGAGATCCGCTTCAAGACGGATAACAAGGATCTTTTTGATTTCTCCGTCGAAGAATTTGAGGCCATGGGCTGGCAGCTTTCGGACGTGACCTATGATCTTCATGCCGCTCCCGTCCCAGGGGATGTGGAGACAGAATATGAAGAGAAGTTTTCCAGAAAGGGGAACCTCATATGTCGTCTCGTAGCGAGACGTCCCTGAAGGATACGAAGTATGTGCCCGAGTGTCTGAAATGGATGCTCATCGCGGCCGCCATACTGATCGCCATCGGGGCGATGAATGTCTATAATGCCACCTACTATATGAATATGGCGGCAGGCGATGGACCGTATACCCACTTTTTGAAGCATGTCGGGGTCTTGGCGCTCAGTCTGGCCATCGGCGGCCTCGTGGCTTGGCTGCCGAAGGGCTTCATCCGCGGTGGGGCTGTCATGTGGGTCGGATTCACCCTGGTGCTGCTCCTCCTCGTTTTTTTAGCCGGGCATCGGGCGAATGGGGCGACACGCTGGATCATGCTCGCAGGCTTTTCTCTCCAGCCGTCCGAAGTCGCGAAAGTGACCGGCCTCATCTGGACCGCCTCCTTCCTCTCGAAACGGATCCAGAAAGGAGAGAAAATCACGCTCATCAAGCGTTTTCTCCGTCCGTTCTTCCATGTTTTTGACAGGAAGAAAAAGGAAAACACCTTTCGCTCCATGATTGCGTATTTTTGGCCGCTCTATGGGCCGCTCGCGATGGCACTCTTCGTCTTGATACAGCCGGATATGGGGACGGCCGGTATGATCCTGCTCTTTCCCGTGCTTCTCTATGTCGTGGCGGGACTGCCGATTTTTGAGATCTTCCTCGGCGTGGGGGTCGCTGTATTCACTTTTGTCCTTCTCGTCATTGCAGCCCCCTATCGCATGGACCGTGTGGTTGTACTTTGGGATCCCTTCTCCTATGCGGCGAACCGCGGCTACCAGACAGTACAAAGCCTCATCGCGGTCGGCTCCGGCGGACTCTTCGGGCAGAGCATCGGCGAAGGCATGTCGAAATTTCTCTACCTTCCCGACTTTGCCTATGCCGTCTTCAGTCAGGAATTTGGCTTCATAGGCTCTGTTTTCGTCCTCATTCTTTACCTCGTTTTTCTTCTTGCGGGATTCTCCGCAGCCAGAAAGCTGAAGGAGACCTATGCGGCTCTTCTCGTCTACGGACTCACCATGCTGATCTCCGTGCAGGGCATCGTCAATATCGCGATGGTCATCGGCTGCTTCCCTGTCACAGGGATCCCGCTGCCCTTCATTTCCTATGGCGGTTCCTCGCTCATCATGAATATCATCTCTGTCGCACTCATCTACGGCACCACGGTGCAGAGCCTTCGTGAGACAGATCTGGAAGAGCGAAAGCGCCGGATCGCACAGATGGAAGGGAGAGGGTGAGCCTCTGGTGTGCTGTCCCTTGATTGTGGATGAAAGCTCGATCCAAATGAGAAATGAGAAATAAGAAATGAGAAATGGTGGTGCGGCGCATAAAAATAGAGAAGCGCCGCGGAGGTTTGAAACTAGCGGTTTTCTCGTATCGCATACCTCATCCCTAGCCACTCATCCCTAGCCACTTGTTACCAGTCCCTAGTCACGAGTCACCTGACGCCATTTATCCTTACATCGCTCGCTAGTCGCGCCTTGTACTTCTTGCCTTGCATGAAAATACAAGAGTAAAATCAGACAAAGATTTAATCAGTGTTTCCCTAGTCAGAATTTCCCGGAGGCTGGCATGAAGTATAATGAAAATGACACGCTCGATGTGCTGACCCGGCGTCTTTCCTTGGCCGCTGCTGAGGGGAAAGGGATCTGTTTTCTTCCTGTGGGCTCCGTGAAGGGAGAGGGAGTGGCAGCTCTTTGCCGGGCTGTAAAGGAGATCCGAAAGAGAACCGTGAAGCCTCTTACGATCCTTGCACTGACCATGGACATGGTCGCTATGGGGCGTATGGCACTTGCCATCAGGGCTTGCGGCTTCGAAGGTGCGGCGATCTGTAAGCAGGATGGGATGCGCTTTCTGGCTGCCGTGCATGGCGGGAAGCTTTCCGCGGAGCGGCTTTCCCCGTCTGACCTTGCATTTCCCGAAGAGAACGAATGGACACCCTACCATGAGACGGCTTTTTATCTGGGGATCACGCTCTATGCGGCGGGGATGGAAGAGGCGCTCCTTCCCGCGATGGATCGGGCAAGACACATGGCGAAAGAGCTTTTGAAGGACAAAACGGTTTGATTTTGTGGGATAATGAATGAAAATAAAAAGTAAGCAAGCAAAAAACATGAGAAACGGCGATTCTCATGGTTTTTTGCTTGCTTACATTCTCTTTACAAACTTTACTGTACGATGATAGATGGATTCCCGCTTTTTTTATATAATTTATTTATAAACAGGACTCGTTTTGCAAGGGGTTCGTATGTCTATCAAGGGAAACACTGATTGCAGCGCAAGACGATGGAGTCCGTGTTTCCTGAGGAGGAGCACGGAATGAATGAAACAGTAAAGATCTGCTTTGGCCTGATCGGCGGCCTGGCGCTTTTCCTGTACGGCATGAATATGATGAGTGATGCCCTGCAGAAAACCGCCGGGGAGCGCATGAAAAAGATTCTCAGCTTTTTGACAAAGAATCCGATCATGGGGGCGCTCGCCGGAGCGCTGGTGACGGCAGTCCTGCAGAGCAGCTCGGCGACCACCGTCATGGCGATCGGCTTCGTCAGTGCCGGACTGATGACACTGCCGCAGGCGATCTCCGTCATCTTCGGTGCGAACATCGGGACCACGATGACAGCACAGCTCCTCGCGTT
>OLZH01000494.1_pt1 | contig 14214 bp, 10 predicted proteins | sample 1673821 | NCBI WGS metagenome assembly OLZH01 (sample SAMEA103958128, study PRJEB25191) | human gut metagenome | reverse complement strand
GAATGGTTGTACTTTTGGTTTGGATATACATCGAGATTGAGTATTTTTGGTTTGGAAATGGAATGCGAAATAATAGTTTTGATTTGGATATGTATCTGAAAAACTGTATTTTTGGTTTGGAAATGCTTTATTTTTACTTGTTTTCGTTTGGACTTTTGAAAATAAGTTGTATCTTTGCAGTATGTTTTAAAAGATAAACGTATGTTTGAAAGAATCGCCATCAAATATCTTCGTCAATGGGCGAAAAAAGAAGATCGTAAACCGCTGGTCTTGCGATTATGCCGGATATCTGCAGGTGTTCTTGGATAGAATAAGCGATACTCATCCTTGTAATAAATAAGATTCTGTAGATGGTTGGCTAAATTAATATGGTTCATGCACGTTAATTTGTTTTTTGATGAAAATGTATCAAAGTATCATTTTTGATATTCAATATCGTTATAACTAACTGATATATTATCAGTTATCAACAATGAGACTTCTCTTGAAATATGATATAAAGTATCATAGAAGTATCACAAAAATCTCATTTTAAGCGAAAAATATCATTTTCGATGCAGCATTATGCCTTATTCCACGTTATTAAGATAATCAATCATTAACTCAACTTCGCAAATGGGAAGTTAAAGAAGTTAAAGAAGTTCGTGCCCACCGCATGATCCCTTACGGACCGACGGATGGGCATCCGCTGAACAAGCCTTGGGCATCCGCTGAACAAGCCTTGGGCATCGACAGAACAAGCCTTGGGCATACACTGCCAATGCGGCGGGCAACGCATGCCCAATTATTAGATTTATTTTGGGCACTATCATTTCTATTTCCAACAAGCATTCAAAGAAAACATCATGAAGAATGCCTGCATCAACTTTCGCAAATGGGGAAGTTAAAGAATTTAAAGAAGTTAGAGAAGTTAAAGCCATATGCTTTACAGATAGATATTCAACCCAAAAGGCTGTTGGCTATAACTTATAACGACCGAAGGGAGTGATAACTCCTTTAACTTCTATAACTTCTGAACTTGCTAAAGTTCAGTATCTGATAAAAAAGATAAAGCAAAAAGACTGGGAAAAGACTGAAAAAGCCAAAAAATCAGCCAAAAATGAGACTTCTATGATACTTTTATGATACTTTTTGCAACAAAACACAAAAAGTATCATTTATTATATACACCTATTAATCAACGTGTTACAAATATTTTAAAGCCAAAAATGATACTTTGAGACTTTTCTTTCAAAAAACTCCGTAAAGTTCTGCCAAGCCCCTATCTATCATAATTGATTTCCACGAACAGACATTATTCGACATTCTACAGAAGTGGTAACTACGATCTCATTATTTTATAACTGCTCACAATTTGTGACTGGTTTATTGTTATCTATATTATTTGCAATATTTATGTCTTCATTTTGAGGTATCAGCATTGGAACAAAAAAACAAAAGGGAACGACCCCTCACGGACCATTCCCTTTCCAACATTATGTACGAAAAAAAAATTAGTTGTTCTCAGGACGAAGTTTACGTACAGTAACACCAGCCTGCCACATCTCTTTGTTGCGCATAGCCTCGAGTTCTGCGTTCAACTTCTCACGGTAGTCAGGCTGAGAGTTCTTGTCGATAGAAATCTGTGCCTCATTACCTGTCTTAACAGAGTAATACAACCACTCCATAACTGGCTTGATAGCCTCGCGGAAACGAGGAGCCCAGTCGAGCGCACCACGCTGTGCAGTAGTAGAGCAGTTAGCATACATCCAGTCCATACCCTTCTCACCGAAGAGAGGGCCAAGGCTCTGTGTCAGCTCCTCAACAGTCTCGTTGAAAGCCTCTGATGGTGAGTGACCATTCTCACGGAGCACATCATACTGAGCCTCCAACAATCCCTCGATGGCACCCATCAAAGAACCACGCTCACCAGTAAGGTCAGAAGTAGCCTCACGATGGAATGTAGTCTTGAACAAGTAACCGGCACCGATACCGATACCGAAGGCAATAGTCTTCTCCTCAGCCTTGCCAGATGCATCCTGGTAAACAGCATAAGAGCAGTTCAAACCACGACCCTCGCAGAACATAGTGCGGAGAGAAGTACCAGAACCCTTAGGTGCAACCATGATAACATCAATATCCTTTGGTGGAACTACGCCTGTGCGATCGCTCCAATTGATAGCGAAACCATGTGAATAATACAAAGTCTTACCTGCTGTAAGATACTGCTTAATCTTTGGCCAAACAGCAATCTGGCCGGCATCAGAAAGCAACATACAGATGATAGTACCCTTCTGAACAGCCTCCTCGATAGAGAACAAAGTCTTACCAGGAACCCATCCGTCCTTCAGACATTTCTCATAAGTCTTACCTTCACGCTGACCCACGATTACGTTGAAGCCATTGTCACGAAGGTTGCATGCCTGACCAGGACCCTGAATACCATAACCGATAACGGCGATAGTTTCATTTTTCAATACTTCACGTGCTTTCTCCAATGAAAATTCATGACTGGTGACTACTGTTTCAATTACGCCACCGAAATTCATTTCTGCCATAATAAAAATTTTTTGTGCGACTACTGTTGTGAAGCCGCGGGTTTTACTTATCCATACGGATGCGAGCCCTACTTATTCAAAGAAAGTCTTTTGATCCGTCCACTCCCTATCCAAGAAAGCGGCTATGGGTTTATTCCTTTTATTAATTCGGTTGCAAAGGTAATAAATCATTATGAAACAACCAAATTTTTCTTTCACTTTTTTATAAATTTCGCTTTACTTCTTACAACTTCTATATCTTTTTCAGAATTTTGCATGCTTTTTGTTACTTTTATGCAATATTCATTCTCTCCTACTTCCTCCATATAGAAGTTCAACTTATCGCCTTGATGGCTCTCTGCCACATAAGCAATTTCGAATCTTTGCAGGAAATGGGCCTTATAGTAATCCAAATCAAACAAATCGAGGATGTGCTCGATATATTTCACCGAATTGATATGTCCATTGACGTCCACATCATGATAATAGGTGTCAATGGTTCTGACGAGTTGGGCATCTGCCGACATCTTCACCCTCGAGCTGGCAGCAATGGGGCATTCCTTTTCTGTCTCGATATACTGAGATATCAAGCCATCGTTGATCGAGAAGATGTCAACAGGCTGGCGGCTCTGCGTGTCTATCATAGCCCACACACTCTTGCCGTAACCATATACTTTCTCCTCCTCACCTGCCGGTGATGCGGCGCAGATCTTGAAGTCGCGCGCTGTAAAATACTTCATGGCATTCTCCACCCATGTCTCCACTGCGAACTTGTCATACGACTTGGGCATCTCTGTCATCTCAATGGCAAGACGGCTCAATACCCATGTGCGATGGCGAGGCATGAGATAGTTCATACCATATCCCCTGTCGTTGCTATGAAAATCGGCAGCATTCAACAGATGATTGCCCAAATGCCCCATAAACAAGTGACTGGAATAGTCACAATGAAAAGGTTCCGAAAGGAACTCATATCTTCCTACTTTGCTTAATAATTCCATATCTCGTACTTGTTTTATCATATAAAAGTCGTATTTCCACAGTCAGAAGACCATAGAAACACGACTCTTATAATTCATATTTTATACTATTTTCATCACTCTATGAAGTTAATCCTCTTCGCCTTTTTTAAGATAATCGGATACTGGCTCATCATAACTTCTTGTCACAGCAATGCGTCCAGAGCGAGTATACTGCAAGAGACAGTCAAAGCTGTTGAGCTGATGGAACAAGTCGGCGATGTCTTCTGTCAGTCCTGCAAGGAGCACCGTGCTGTAAGTAGGATTTACCTCCATCATGCGTGCATCGTGCTTGCGGATGGTACGCGACACCTCAGGATTTTCCAGCAAGACGGGTGTGGAAATCTTGAAGAGAGCCACCTCGTGGATAAAGATCTGGTCATCGGTGTAATAGTCACTCTTCACCACATCGATCTTTTTCTCTATCGCCTTGTTGATTTTCTCTATCTGCTCCTCGTCACTCCACACCGTAATGGTGTACTTGTGAATGTTCTTGATACTGCTGGCAGATACATTCAAACTCTCGATATTCACCTGTCTGCGAGTAAACACGGCTGTAATCTGATTCAGAATACCGGCAATGTTCTCAGAATAAACAAGCAGTGTATATAATTTCTTTTCGTTGTTATTCTCCATAATCTTATCGTTCAAAGAAGTTGATACTTCACCCCTCTTTCACAAAGGGTCGATTCCTCACTCTTCCTGTTCCACTCTTAATAGTTCAACTCGAGCTGCATCTCGTCCACGCTCTTGCCTGGCAGAGTCATAGGCACGATGTCCTCGTCCTCCTTGATGGCGCACTCCAAGAGATAAGGACCCTTGGTGGCAATCATCTTCTCTACCTTTGCCCTCAAGTCCTTGCGGTCGATGACCACATCGTAAGGAATACCATAGGCATGAGCCACCTCTGCATAACGTGGATTCAACATGTGGGTGAACGAACGGCGACCCTCGAACATCAGGTCTTGCCACTGACGCACATTGCCCAAGTAGTTGTTGTTCAGCAGAATCATCTTCACAGGAGCCTGCTGTTCCATGATAGTACCCAGTTCCTGGATGTTCATCTGGAAACCGCCATCACCGAAGAAGCAGCAGATTGTTCTGTCAGGAGCACCGAAAGTAGCACCGATGGCTGCAGGCAAACCGAAGCCCATGGTTCCGAAGCCACCACTGGTGACGATAGACAATTTCTTGGTAAACTTAAAATAACGGCTGCTGATCATCTGATTCTGACCGACATCATTCACGAGCACAGCCTCGTTGTGAGTAGCCTCGGTCACCACATTGGTCACCTCACCCATCAACAGCGGACCTTCCTTAGGATGAATGTCTTTCTCGATAACTTTCTCCTGCTCCTGCTGGCGATACACATCGAAAGAGTCGCGCCATTCACGGTGTACATTCTTGTTCAGCAGACGTGTGATGGCTGGCAACGACTGTTTGCAGTCACCGATGACAGCGACATCCGTCTTTATCACCTTGTCTATCTCGGCCTTGTCAATATCGAGATGAATCACCTTAGCCTGAGGAGCATACTTGGAAGGAACACCCGTGATACGGTCGCTGAATCGCATACCGATGGCTATCAGCACATCACACTCCTGCGTCTTCATGTTGGTGGCATAAGAGCCATGCATACCGAGCATACCCATATTGAGAGGATGATTGCTGGGCAGAGCTGAGAGTCCGAGAAGCGTACGTCCTGCAGGGATATCGGCTTTCTCCAAGAACTCCAACAGTTCATTGTGGGCACCACCAAGTTCCACGCCATGACCCACCAAGGCAAAAGGTTTCTTTGCCTTGTTGATGAGTTCGGCAGCCTCAGCCACAGCCTGCTCGTCAATCTTAGGATAAGGATTATAGGATGTCACCTTCTCACACTTCACCGGTTCCCATTCGCAAGAAGCCACCTGGGCATTCTTGGTGAAGTCGAGCACGACAGGACCCGGGCGACCGCTACGGGCGATATAGAAAGCACGGCTTACAGCCCATGCCACATCCTCAGGACGTCTGATCTGATAAGCCCATTTGGAGATTGGCTGCGTAACACCCACCAGGTCTACTTCCTGGAAAGCATCAGTACCTAAGGCACCAACACCCACCTGACCAGCAATAACCACAATAGGGGTTGAGTCCATCATGGCATCAGCAATACCAGTCAGCGTATTGGTTGCACCAGGACCACTTGTCACAAGAGTCACTCCCACCTCACCGCTGACTCGGGCATACCCCTGTGCAGCATGAGCAGCAGCCTGCTCGTGACGTACCAAGATGTGATCAAACACCTTATTTTCTCCTCTCGTGTAACCATACAGTGCATCAAACACTGGCATGATGCTTCCACCCGGATAGCCGAAGATGGTTGTCACCCCTTCTGCCTGCAATGAGCGCATCAATGCTTCTGCTCCTGAAATTACTTCTTTTGCCATTTATACTTATTGTTTTTATATGATGAGGGAAGTTAAGTGGGAACTCACTTAACTTTCCTCCGAATTCTCTTAAATTTCTAAAGATACTACTAATCTATGATTCTCACACCACCCTTGTCGGCAGAGCTTACACTCTGTGCATAGGCACGCAAAGCCTTGCTTACCACACGGTTGCGCTTCAATGGCTGCTGTGGACGGGCATTGAGTTCCTCATCACTCAACTTCACATTGATGCTGCGGTTAGGAATATCGATCACGATGATATCGCCATCCTTTATCTTGCCGATGTTACCACCTGCTGCAGCCTCTGGTGAGATATGACCGATGCTAAGACCTGACGTACCACCCGAGAAACGACCATCGGTAATGAGCGCACACTCCTTGCCAAGATGGCGGCTCTTGATATAAGAGGTAGGATAAAGCATCTCCTGCATACCAGGACCACCCTTAGGACCTTCGTGGGTAATAACGACACAGTCGCCCGAGTTCACCTTGCCATCCAAGATTCCCTCGCAGGCATCCTCCTGAGAATCGAAGCATACGGCAGGACCCTCGAAATGCCAAAGCACAGGGTCTACACCGGCAGTCTTTACCACACAACCGTTCTGGGCAATATTGCCAAACAGCACAGCAAGACCACCATCTTTGGTATAAGCATGCTCCAAATCGCGAATACAACCATTCTCACGGTCGGTATCCAGACTCTCCCATTGAGCATCCTGACTACCCATCTGGGTAGAGAACTTACGACCAGGTGCAGAATGATAGATTCTGTCGGCCTCTGGGTCGAGTTGACCAGTGGTGATATCATATTTCTTCATCTGTTCGTCAAGAGTATGACCATCAACTCGCATTACAGAGCCGTTGATAAGTCCTCCCTTGTTGAGCTCATTCAATATACCCATGATTCCTCCTGCACGGTTGCACTCCTGCACACTGTACTTCTGAGTGTTAGGACTCAACTTGCAGAGACAAGGCACCTTGCGGCTCAACTGATCGATGTCCTCCATCTTGAAGTCGGCGCCAGCCTCCTGAGCCACAGCCAACAGGTGAAGCACGGTATTGGTACTTCCGCCCATGGCGATATCCAAAGTCATGGCATTGAGGAATGCATCACGGGTAGCGATATTGCGTGGCAATACGCTCTCGTCGCCATCCTGATAATAAGCATAAGCATTCTTAACCACCTGACGTGCTGCATCCTTGAAGAGCTGAATGCGGTTCTTGTGAGTAGCCAGGATGGTACCATTGCCAGGAAGGCTCAGACCGATAGCCTCGGTAAGAGAGTTCATGGAATTGGCAGTAAACATACCAGAGCAACTACCGCATCCAGGACATGCACACTGCTCTATCTGAGTCATCTCCTCATCAGAGACACTGGTGTCAGCACCCTTGATCATTGCAGTGATCAGGTCGGCATTCTCGCCTTTCCATCGTCCTGCCTCCATAGGGCCACCCGAACAGAATACAGTAGGGATGTTCAGACGCATAGAAGCCATCAGCATACCCGGAGTCACCTTGTCACAATTGGAGATGCAAATCATGGCATCAGCCTTATGTGCATTCACCATATACTCCACAGAATCGGCGATGATATCACGGCTTGGAAGTGAATACAACATACCATCGTGACCCATTGCAATACCGTCGTCTACGGCTATCGTATTGAATTCGGCTGCATAGCAACCCATTGCTTCTATTTCCTTCTTGACTATCTGACCGATTTCATGAAGATGAGTATGACCTGGCACAAACTGTGTAAAGCTGTTCACAATGGCAATAATAGGTTTGCCAAACTGCTCATGTTTCATACCAGCAGCTACCCAGAGTGCACGGGCACCTGCCATTCTTCTGCCTTCAGTACAGACACTACTTCTTAATGGATGTTTCATCATTTTTGTATCTTCGTTTATTTTGCCTACAAAGATACTGAGTTTTTATGTAATAGCCAACAAATTTCGTATAAACTTTCACAAATACGCGTATTTTGTTACAAAAACAACCTATAATACTTACAATCTATAAGGCATTTGCTACATTTACTTATCAATCAGTTACTATAAACAAAAAAAAATCCCTAAGACCGAAGCCTTAGGGATTCCCTATTTTGATATTATTCAATATCGTTTTTAGCGTATTGCTTTCAATTACTCAGCAGCAGCGTTGTCGTTGAAAGTAGATACACGGTTGAACTCAACCTGCTTGAAGAGCTTGTCTGTTGCACCCATACCCTTAGTAGTCAAACGATCAGCAGCGATCTTGTACTTCTTAACGAGTACGTTCTTAACAGCGTCAGCACGCTTCTGAGAAAGAGCCTGGTTGAAGTCCTTGTTACCCTCTGGAGAAGCGTAACCCTTGATCTCAACCTTAGCCTCTGGGTGATTCTTCATATACTGAGCGATCAACTCGATGTTAGGCATCTGGCTCTTGTCTACAACAGCCTTGCCCTGACGGAACAATACAGTTGGCTGCAAGTTTGTAGCAGTAGCTGGCTTCACATACTTAGGCTTCTTGTTGCACTCGTCGAGAGCATTCTGAAGATCCTTGATCTGCTTGTCCTTAGCAGAAAGCTGAGCGTCCTTGTCGTTCAAGTCACTACGAAGGCTGTTGATCTGGCTGTTCAAACCATCGATCTCGTTCTGGTCGCGGAGCTGAGCGATTGTGAAGTTGTGAGAACCGTTAGAGTTCTTGAACTTGTAAACGATACCAGCGTTCAACTGGAATGCAGACTTGTTGATGTTGTAAGCAACACCCTCATAGCCATAACCGTTCAAAGACCAGTTCATAGAAGGCTCAACATATACCTGCCATGCCTTAGCCTTGCCCAGGTTGAATGTGAAGTCGATACCAGCCTTAGAAGTCAAAACATTATAGTTCTCATCTGTACCGAATGTGTGACCCCAACCGAAGCCGTATACAGGAACAACCTCGAACAAACGTGGCTCACCCTTGTAACCAGCAAACCAGTTGCTCAAGTTTACAGTACCGATCAAACCAACGTTCATGTAGCGAGCTACAGTCTTAGACTGTGGCATGTAGTGCTTGCAGTGATCGTTGAAGTAAACATTACCCTCAGCAGCCAAACCGAATACTGGAGTGAACCAGCGACCGATACGAAGGCCAGCGTTTGAGTTCAGGTTGTTCATCCAGCTCTCGCCAGTAGTCTTTGCCTGAGCACCGCCGTTGATGCCGATGTAGAAGTTGTCAAATGTCTTGCTCTCAGTAACTGTCTGAGCATTTACTGAAACTGCCATTGCAGCGGCAGCAAACAATAAACCTAACTTTTTCATGTCTCTCTAAAAATTAATTTATTAAAAATGTTATTGAAATCTTTATTATTGCGCAACACATTGCACATTTTTGAAATCGAGTGCAAAGTAATAAAAAAAAAACTTAACTACCAAACTTTTCCTATAATATTTTACATTTGTCCCGTGAAAACTGGAAAAAAAGCACATATTTTCTTCTTTTTGTACGATTGAAAAACAACTTTAAGACTTTCACACCGATTATTCACACCCTATCACAACCTCCCAGTCTACTTGCATTTTCAAGCTAAAACACAAGTTTTTCCATGCTTCTACGCGCGCGTACATTATTTATTATTGAACTTTAGCAAGTTCAGAAGTTATGGAAGTTAAAGAAGTTATTCAAGTTTCGCAAGCTCAGAAGTTAAAGGAGTTAAGGAGTTATCGCTCCCTACGGTCGCTGAGGAGTTAAGACAACAGTCTTTTTGGCGTATTTTTTTAAGCAGCAAGACATACGTCTTAACTCCTTAACTCCCTTAACTCCTTTAACTTCCTGATATGCGAAAGTTGAGTTTATTATATATAGAGAGTTTCTGTAAGTTCTGGAGTTAGGGAAACAAAAAAAAAGACCGAATGCATCACTACACTCGGCCTCCAACAAATTAGAGAGTTATAAAAAATCAAGTATATTGCTACTTGTAGAATTCCTTCTTTCCTGCAGCCAATGTATTCTTCATCAGCGAGCAGATGGTCATAGGACCTACACCACCAGGAACAGGGGTGATATAAGAGCAACGCTCTGCCACCTCGTCAAATTTGACATCACCATTCAGACGGAAGCCACTCTTACGGGTAGCATCAGGCACGCGGGTTGTACCAACATCTATCACCACAGCTCCCTCTTTCACCATATCGGCTGTAACGAAGTTGGGCTTTCCGATAGCTGCAATGATGATATCCGCCTCACGGCATTCCTCCTTCAGGTTGGCAGAGTGAGAATGGCAAACCGTTACGGTAGCATCACCCCACTGTTTCTGCATCATGAGTTGCGCCATAGGCTTGCCCACGATGTTGCTTCTGCCAAGCACTACACACTTCTTGCCACTGGTTGGAATATGATAATGCTGCAACAGGGTAAGAATACCCAACGGAGTGGCAGAGATGAAACAAGGCAGACCTATAGCCATGCGACCTACATTGATGGGATGAAAACCGTCTACATCCTTGCGATAATCAATGGCCATGATGATTTTCTGCTCGTCAATATGGGCAGGAAGAGGCAGTTGCACGATGAAGCCATCTACATCTTCATCCTTGTTCAGCTTGTCCACACAGGCCAACAACTCTTCCTCGGTCACGTCGTCCTCGTAGCGAATAAGGGTTGACTTGAATCCACACTTCTCACAGGCAAGCACCTTATTCTTGACATAGGTCTCGCTGCCTCCGTCATGTCCTACGAGTACAGCAGCCAAGTGTGGCTGTTTTCCTCCGTTGGCAACAATTTGTGCCACCTCTTCGGCTATCTGCTCCTTAATGGCATTAGCCGTAGCCTTCCCGTCTATCAGTTGCATTTCATTCAATATTAAATAATCAATGTTATGTGTTATCACATTCCTGGCATCTTTGGCATACCGGGCATTCCCTTCATACCCTTCATGCGGCTCATCATGCCTGCCATTCCGCCACCAGTCATCATCTGCATCATCTTGCGGGTCTGGTCGAACTGCTTGATCAGCTTGTTCACCTCCTGGATATTGGTACCCGAGCCCTTGGCGATACGCTGACGACGGCTGGTATTGAGGATACCTGGGTTAGAACGCTCCTTAGGAGTCATACTCTGAATGATAGCCTCAACGCTCTTGAATGCATCATCAGGAATATCCACATCACGGATGGCCTTGCCTAAACCAGGAATCATACCAGCCAAATCCTTGATATTACCCATCTTCTTGATTTGCTGTATCTGAGCATAGAAATCGTTGAAGTCGAACTGATTCTTGCGAATCTTCTTCTCCAGTTTCTTTGCCTCCTCAAGGTCGAACTGCTCCTGAGCACGCTCTACCAACGAAACCACGTCACCCATACCGAGAATACGGTCGGCCATACGGGCAGGATGGAACACGTCGATAGCCTCCATCTTCTCGCCAGTACCGATAAACTTGATAGGCTTGGTCACCACAGTGCGGATACTGAGAGCAGCACCACCACGGGTATCACCATCAAGCTTGGTAAGAACCACGCCATTGAAATCAAGACGGTCGTTAAACTCCTTGGCTGTATTGACAGCATCCTGACCAGTCATAGAGTCAACTACGAAGAGAGTCTCGTCGGGACGAAGATGATTCTTAAGACCGCTGATCTCGTTCATCATCTGCTCGTCAATGGCCAGACGACCGGCAGTATCCACGATGACAACATCGTTGCCATTGGTCTTAGCCTGCTGGATGGCATGGTCGGCAATGACACAAACATCCTTGTTCTCAGGCTCACTGTATACAGGAACACCCACTTGCTCTCCTACCACCTTCAACTGGTCGATAGCAGCAGGACGATAAACGTCGCAGGCCACGAGCAATGGCTTCTTGCCCTTCTTGGTCTTGAGCATATTGGCAAGCTTTCCACTGAAGGTGGTCTTACCCGAACCCTGCAGACCGCTCATCAGGATGATGGCAGGATGACCTTCAAGCTTCAGAGGAGCTTCCTCGCCTCCCATCAACTCAGCCAGCTCATCGTGAACCAGCTTTACCATCAACTGACCAGGCTTTACAGCCGTGAGCACATTCATACCAAGTGCCTTTTCCTTCACCTTGTTGGTGAATTCCTTAGCTACCTTGAAGTTGACGTCGGCGTCGAGCAAAGCACGGCGTACGTCCTTCATGGTCTCTGCCACGTTGATTTCGGTTATCTTACCCTCACCCTTCAGAATCTTGAAGGATCGTTCCAGTCTATCACTTAAATTTTCAAACATTTTAAATTCTTTTTTTATTTTGGCTGCAAAGTTACGAAAATAATTTCGAAAACCCTATATTAGTAACCAAAAAAGCACGTCAAATCTGTCACTTTAGGATACTTACCGACTGTTCTACCGACACGCGTACCTTTTTTGACGATTTTTCATCCTTTACAGGAAGCGGCTCCTTCCCTTGTTCCTTGTTTTTTCCTTTACCTTGCTCCTTGCCGGGATTCTTTTCCGGCACATTGCCTTGCCCATTTCTTTCTCCTGCAGCTTTTGCCTTTTCTGCATCAGATGCAGTGGCAGGTTGCTGGCGAGGTTCTATAGGCTCCACGCTCGACTTCATCATACTGCCGTTAGCCTAATATTTCTTTCCTGTGGCCTTCTCGTAGGCAGCCACAATGGGGTCTTTGCGATCCATCTCGCCGAATATCTTATGAGCCTCTCGCAGGTGCTTGCTGTCACGTCTGCCCCTCTTGTCAAGCATTTTGGCCAAGTCGAAGCTCGCTCCGCTGGGAGCATTTGCCCCACCTATCTCAGCCTGCCGGTGCGCATCGTTCTGAATGCCTTTGATACCGGGCATATTCTCTCCCCATACTTCCACCTCTCTGAGTTGGTGGCTCTGCGGCAGCAGAAACACCGTATCGGGGAGATTCTTCAGATAGATGGTAGTCTTCAGAAAGCCCGGTTTCGACACCGTAGCACTGTCAAACTGATACTTCATGGTCCAGTAACCTCTGTAGTCGGTACGTGCCCAATGATTGTTATCGGTATGAATCAAAGCTTCACGCACAGGCACATGGTCTTCGGCATTGGCTATGACGCAGGTTTTCTGTGCCCTGACCATTACCACTGCCCAACATATCAGCACGATCATCAATATAGTCTTCTTCATTCGTTTTATCTTATTGAACTTCTACAACTTACATAAGTTGAGTTATGCCTACAAAAGTAAATAAAAAAATAATATCTCCCAAAACCACCAATGAGTTTTGGGAGATATTAATGCGATTTAAAAGTCTATAACGTTATTCTACGTCTGTCGTGCCGCTCTTCTCGATGCGCTTTGCCTCTTCGAGCAACTTGATGGCATCGACATATTGAGCAATACCCTGAGCCACCTCCTTGGCAGCCTTCATGGCAAGCACCACGGTCTGAGGACGATGAACCACGTCGCCTCCGGCAAACACACCTCTGCGGATGGTCATACCAAAAGGACGCTCCACCACCTTGACATAACCTTTCTCGTCAACCTCGATACCAGCAGTAGTAGAGACAACACGGTTGGCAGGACGTGATCCGATGGCCAAGTAGATGCGGTCGAATTTCTCTACACGCTCACCTTCTGGAGTATTGAGTACACAGCTTCCCAGTCTTCCGTTCTTACCCTTGAGGAAAGCCTCGACAGTAGTTTTCCATTCAAACTTGACACCCTCCTTCACAGCCTCATCATACTCACTCTGTATGGCAGGCATCTCTTCCTGTGTCTTGCGATAGAGCACTGTCACATCAGCACCCAGGCGAATGGCAGTACGTGCAGCATCCATGGCCACATTTCCTCCACCTATCACGCCCACCTTCTCTCCATCACGAAGAGGCACCATGTCGCGTGTCAAGGCTCCCTCGTTATAGGCATTGACATTGTGCAGGAAATAAGTACTCTGGCTCACACCATGCAACTTGGCACCAGGTGTAGAGTCCATATTCTGAGGTACGCTGGTTCCTGTTCCCATGAAAATGGCATCGTAGCCAGCACGGAAAAGACTGTCTATAGTCACATTGTTCTCACCCACCATGCAGTTGGTGATAAACTGTACACCGAGAGCCTCTATCTTGCTCACCTCAGCACGTACCACGGCCTTGGGCAGTCGATATTCAGGAATACCATACATCAGCACACCACCAGGCTCGGCCTGTCCTTCGAAGATTGTGACATTAAAGCCCTGACGTGCCAAATCACCAGCAACAGTAAGTCCGGCAGGACCAGAACCGATGACAGCCACACGTCCACGAGTCTTCTGTGGAAGCTTCTCGCGAGAGAGGTTCATC
>OLZH01000488.1_pt1 | contig 14333 bp, 9 predicted proteins | sample 1673821 | NCBI WGS metagenome assembly OLZH01 (sample SAMEA103958128, study PRJEB25191) | human gut metagenome | reverse complement strand
GCCCTTGATGGTGTAAATTTAGAAGTGGAAAAAGGGGAGTTTGTAGCGATTGTTGGAACTTCCGGGAGCGGAAAGTCTACGATGCTTCATATCATTGGAGGATTAGATAATCCAACATCTGGGCAGGTAATTGTGGATGGACAGAATTTAAGCCATATGACAGATGAAGAGCTTACTATTTTTAGGCGTAGAAATATTGGATTTGTATTTCAACAGTATAATCTGGTTCCGATGCTGAATGTATGGGAAAATATTGTTCTTCCTGTAAAACTGGATGGAAAAAAGATTGAAAAGAAATATGTAGAATTAGGCCAGACTTTGTCTGATCCTGATGTAATAGCTGATTATAATAAGTTCAGAGATTTATCTAAACAAAGAAAATCAATGGAAGAAACTGTAGAGTTATATTATGCCTGGAAAAAGGCTGTTGATGCTATAGAAGAGGCAAAACAATTAATTCATGAAGAAAAAGATGAAGAAATGAAACAGTTTCTCAAGGCAGAAATGGAAGAAAATGAAGCAAAGCTTCCTGATTATGAAGAAAGAATGAAGATACTTCTTCTTCCTAGAGATCCGATGGATGATAAAGACATTATGCTTGAAATCAGGGGCGGTGCAGGCGGCGATGAAGCCAACATTTTTGCAGGCGATTTAATGAGAATGTATATGCGCTATGCAGATAAAATGGGCTGGCAGACACAAATTTTGAGTAAAACAGACTGTGAAGCCGGCGGGGTGAGTGAAGTTATTATCTCTATGAAAGGCGACAGCATATATTCAAGACTTAAATATGAATCAGGTGTCCACAGAGTTCAAAGAGTTCCTGCAACGGAATCCCAGGGCAGAGTTCATACTTCTACAGCGACTGTTGCTGTAATGCCTGAGGTTGATGACGTTGAAGTTGAACTTAATATGAATGATGTTGAAATTTCAACTGCTCGTTCCGGCGGAGCTGGCGGACAGAACGTAAACAAGGTTGAAACTGCTGCAAGAGTTTTCCATAAACCTACAGGAATTATGATTTTCTGTACAGAAGAACGTTCTCAGCTTCAAAATAAAGAAAGAGCTCATCAAATTTTGAAAGCAAAGCTTTATGATATGGAAGTTCAAAAACAAATGCAGGAAATTACCGACCTTAGACGTTCTCAGGTTGGTACAGGTGATAGAAGCGAACGTATCAGAACTTACAACTTCCCGCAGGGCAGACTTACGGACCATAGAATAGGACAGAACCTTAACGTATGGACTGTAATTGACGGGGATTTAGATGAATTAATTAATCTGCTGGTTGAGTATGACCAGAAGCTTAAGCTTGAAAAACTTGCAGAGGTAAATACTTAAAAATGCTTCGTAAGTGTGTCGGGTGCGGAGAACTTAAACCGCGGGAAAATTTAATAAAAATTACAAAAGACTATAAGGACGGAAATATCGTTATAGAGCCCGATTCCAAAACATTTGGCAGATCTGCATATCTTTGTTATAATCAAAGTTGTATTGAAGCAGCATTAAAGAAATCAAAATTAAATAAAGCGTTAAGAACAAACGCTGATGTGAAAGGACTATTAGATGGACAGTATAAGAGTAAGTGAATTAGCAAAAGAACTTGGGTTAACCAGCAAAGAGGTTATAGAAAAGTTCGCCGAGGTTTCAATTGTTGTGAAATCTCACTCGAATACTGTAACTCCGACACAGATTAGAAAACTGAAAGAGCATTTAGGTGTTGCACCTAAAAAGAATACTTCTAAACCGAAAGCTTTTGTTGTTAAAAAGGCAAAAGCTGCTCCTGTAGAAGAAAAACCGCAAAAAGAAGAAACAGTAAAGGCTGCTCCAAAAATTGAACGTGTACAAAGAGTTCAAAAAGTTGAACGTATTGAAAAAGTCGAAAAACCTGTTGTTCAGGAAAAAAGCGAAGCTGTAGAAAAAGCAGAACCTAAAAAAACTGAAAAACCTGTAGTAAGAGTTGAACGTACAAAAATTGAGTATCCTAAAAACCAGTCAAGAATTGAAATTGTGCGTAAAGCTCCTCCAAAACCGGTAAATACTGTAGAAAAACCGGAAAGACCATCTAAGGGTGACAAAAAGCCGTTTAACAAACAGGCTGGCAACGAGAAAAAACTTGTAGAAAGAAGAATTATTCCTCAGGAAATATACGAAGGCAAAGGCGGCCCTTCTAAGAGAAAAAATGATGGAAAGAAAAAGGAAAAAGATTTTAATTCTAAAAAAGAAGATCAGGAAATGATTTCTCTAGAAAAGGCTGCTGCTCAAAAACATAAGAAAAAATCACATAAAGAAGAAGCTCAAGCAGAAGTTAAGCAGATTGTTGTAAATGCAGCAATGACTATCAGCGAATTAGCAGATAAAATTCATAAAACACCTGCTGAGATTGTTAAGTTCCTTATGTTTCAAGGTATTATGGCAACCGTAAACCAGCTTATTGATGTTGATACAATCAAGAAAGTCTGCGCAGAGTATGAATTGGAAGTTCTTGAAGAAGATTTAGATGCTTATATTGAAGAAGAACTTGAAAAAGAACAAAAGCAAAAAGCATTGACAGAAGTTGATAAAAAATTGTTGAAGAAACGTGCTCCGGTTGTTAGTATTATGGGACACGTAGACCATGGTAAAACAACACTTCTGGATAGCATCAGAGCTTCTAAACACAAAATTGTTGCGACCGAGGTTGGCGGCATAACCCAGTCAATCGGTGCTTATACTGTTTATCTGGATAATAAAAATGAAAAGAAAATTGTATTTGTAGATACTCCGGGGCACGAAGCATTTACAGAAATGAGAGCCCGCGGTGCTAAAGCAACGGATATTGCAATTCTTGTCGTTGCGGCTGATGACGGTATAATGCCTCAGACGATTGAAGCTATTAACCACGCAAAGGCTGCGGAAGTTCCTATTATTGTTGCTGTTAACAAGTGTGATAAGCCTGGAGCAAATCCTGATAAAGTCTTGCAGCAGTTAACTGAACACGGTCTTGTGCCTGAAGCCTGGGGCGGTGAAACAATTACAGTTAACGTTTCAGCTTTACAAGGAACCGGTATTGATGAACTATTAGAATATATTCTGCTTGTTGCAGAAGTGCAAGATTTGAAAGCAAATCCTAAGGCAGAGGCTTCTGGTGTAGTTATAGAAGCTAATCTTGATAAAGGTAAAGGACCTGTTGCTACACTTCTTGTGCAGAATGGTACTTTGAGAACAGGAAACTGCATTGTTGTTGGTACTGCTTGCGGAAGAGTGAGAGCTCTGCTTTCCGATTCCGGCGAAAGAATTGTAAAAGCAGAACCGTCAACACCTGTAGAGGTTTTAGGTTTAACAGAAGTTCCTAACGCCGGAGATTTCTTTGAAGTTGTAAAAAATGAAAAAGAAATGAAGGCGATTATTGAAAAACGTAAAGAAAAAGAACGTAATAAGCGTCTTGATGCTATGCTTCCGGCTCATATGAGAAGAGAAGCCGGCGATGCTGAGGGCGATGTACCGCAGTTGAATTTGATTATCAAGGCAAATACGCACGGTTCTGCTGAAGCTGTTTCTCAGGCTATTGCTCAATTTGAATCTAAGGAAATTGTGACTAAGATTATTCACGTTGGTGTTGGTGATATCTCTGAGGCTGATGTAATGCTTGCATCTGCTTCAAATGCTTTAATTCTTGGATTTACTGTAAAAGAAGACTCTAATGCACTGGCTGCTGCCGAAAGAGAAGGCGTAACTATTAAGAAATATGATATTATTTATCAAATTCTTGAAGATATTGAAAAAACAATGATTTCATTACTTTCTCCGGAGGTTAAAGAAATAACAACGGGTCAGGTTGAAATCAGACAGATATTTACTATTGGTAAAATTCAAAAGATTGCCGGATGTTATGTAACAGAAGGTAAAATTAACCGCAACGATACTGCAACAATCTACAGAGATGGTAAAGAAATCTTTAAAGGTGCTGTTGATCAGCTTAAGAGATTTAAGGATGACGTTAAGGAAGTTGCTCAGGGCTTTGAATGCGGCTTGTCTTTCGTTAAATTTAATGATATTCAAGAAGGTGATATTGTTAAATTCACTACCAAGCAGGAAATTGAACGCTCTGAACTAGAGTAGATATTTTATGATAAAAGATTTATGTACAGTTGTTTGCCGCAACAAAAATCTATTGATGCTGCTAACGGCCGGAATCTATATTCTGGCGCTGTATTCGGCTTTGAGCGGGCATACTCTTTTATTTTCTGTTTTGATTACATTTGCGTTTGCTGCTTTTCTGATTAAAGATTATTTTAAACCTAAATATATTCTTATATGGATTTTAATATTCTATTTTGGAATTTATAATACAACATCACGCCTAAAGGATACGGATGAACTTTTAAATCTTGCACCTGTAAATTCAGTAATATCAGGCCAAATTCTTTCTATACCGCAGGATAAAGGGAAGGATAAAATCAGCTTTTTCTTTAAGGTTAATAAAATTGAGTATGATGGTAATGTAAGAGAGTTTGATAATGAAAAAGTTCTTGTGACTTTAAATACAAACGAGAAACTTAAAATTTATGATTATTATAAAATAAAAGGACGTTTGTCAGTTCCTTTCAAGGCAGGTAATCCTTCTCAATTTGATTACGGAAATTATTTGCGGAACTTTAATGTTTATGCAGTGTTTTATGGCGCCAAAGGAGCAGAACCGGTATTTCTGAATAGTGATTTAAGCGCCCGTGAAAAAGTTTTGCAATGGATAAATGATTACAGAGAAAAGATTATAAGTATTCATTCCAATTATTTAACCAGTCCGAATTTAGAAATTCTTGGCGGTATTGTGTTTGGTGATGATGCGGTTTCTCCGCCGGAGAACATAAAACAATCTTTTATTAATTCCGGCCTTTTGCATATTCTTGCTGCTTCAGGAATGAATGTTGCGTTTATATTTTCATTCTTCTTTTTCTTCCTTTCTGCTTTGAAAGTAAATTACAAAGTAAATATTTCTGCCGGTATTGTTATGGTTATTGTATATTCACTAATGACCGGACTTGGGGCTTCTGTTGTCAGAGCGACTTTTATGCTGGTCTTTGTTTTAATTGGCAAACTTATTGACAGAGATGCGCATAGTATTTCCCTGCTTGCTTTTGTCGCTTTTCTTATGCTTCTTTATAATCCGATGTATATAAATGATGTAGGTTTTCAGCTCTCTTTTATAGTAACTTTCGGACTTCTAATTATGACTCCTTTTCTTATGCGGGGGAAAAATAAATTCGTTAACTGGGTTATAGGAACAGTGAGTATTCCAATTATTGCTCAATTATGGGTAATGCCAATTCAAATTTTTTACTTTAATAATATAAGTTTGTATTCAGTATTTGCGAATATAATGAGTGTTCCTATACTTTCGGTTATAAGTTTTGGAGGCTTTGTAAGCTCTTTGATTGCAACGCTTAAACCCTATGCTGACACTTCTTGTGAATATTTCTGACTTCTGGGGAAAACTTCCCAATGCAGCTATTCAAACGACACATCCTTCTGTTTTTCAAATTATTTTATATTATGCTGTTTTACTTTTGATAACAGCTCTTATGGATAAAAATATAAGAGAAAATTATTTAAAACCGATTAAACTGGCTCTGCCGGTTTTGATGCTGGTTTTATGCCTGTCACAGATATCTTTTCCAAATCACAATCTTGAAATAACAGCGTTTGATGTAGGAAATGCTGATGCCTTTCTTATTAAAACTCCGGATAATAAGTATTTGATGATTGACACTGCAAAAAGCGGGTATAATGGCGGTAAATCTCAAGCAAAGATGCTGATATTAAAATATCTCATGGATAGGGGAATTAAGAATATTGATACAATTATAGTTACACACTTTGATAATGACCATTGCGGCGGTGCTGTTGATTTGATGGAAGGTGTAAGTGTTAAAAATTTATATGTAAATTCTCTAAACCATGATTCTAATGCAGCAAAGCAAATCTACAAAAGGGCAAACTTAAGGGGCGTGAAGCTTATACTTGCCGAAAATAATCAAACAGTAATTGATAAAGACGGACTGGTTATCAGGAATTACATTTGTAATGAACCCGGAGTCGGAGATAATGAATCTTCTGTACTGACACTTTTACATTATAAAAATTTTAGTATGCTTTTTACCGGAGATTCCGGAGTTGATACATTTATGAAACTAAAAAATTTTTTACCGCAAAATATCACTGTTCTGAAAGTAGGTCACCATGGTGCTAACGGAGTCGTGAACAAAGAAATGCTTGAGTATTTAAATCCGAAGTATGCACTTATTTCTACAGGGATTAATAAATTCGGACACCCTACGATTTATACTGTTGCAATATTGAGAGATAGAACAATTCTGCGTACAGATATTAATAATTCAATACGTTTTGTTGTAAATGATAAAGGTTATAATACATTTGTATTTGATACAAAGAAAAAGAAATATATAGCTAAGTAGATTTTTATGTTAGACTAATAATATGAGCGGGAATTATGTACCATTATATAGAAAATACCGTCCGCAGACGCTGGATAAACTTGTAGGTCAGGAGCATATCAAGAAAACCTTAACAAGTGCAATTGAGCTTGGCAAAATTGCACATGCTTTTTTATTCACAGGTCCGCGCGGAACCGGTAAAACTTCTACTGCAAGAATTCTTGCAAAATCTTTGAACTGCAAAAACGGGCCGACAATTCATCCTTGCGGCGAGTGTGAAAGCTGTAGAGATATTACAAACTCTGTGCCGATTGATGTTATTGAAATCGATGCTGCAAGTAATAGAAAGGTAGAGGATACGCAGAGTATTCTTGAAAAGATTCAGTACGTTCCAGTAAACGGCAGATACAAAATTTATATTATTGACGAAGTTCATATGCTTACAAATCATGCGTTTAATGCTCTTTTGAAAACGCTTGAAGAACCACCGGAAAATGTAATATTTATACTTGCAACAACAGAAGTTCACAAGGTGCTTGATACTATAAAAAGCAGATGCCAGAGGTTTGATTTTAGAAGAATTACTACAGAGGATATTGTTAAGCATTTAAGATATATATCCGATGAAGAAAAAATAAACATTTCTGACGATGCTTTGTTTACAATCGCCAAAAATTCAGCAGGCGGAATGAGAGATAGTATTTCTCTTTTAGATCAGCTTAGCTTGCTGGGTGTTTCAAAACAGGTTACATCAGAGGATGTTAATGCTATTCTTGGCAGAATTTCTTTTGATATTTTGAATAAACTAAGCAGTAAAATCATTGATGCAAAACCAAATGAAGCGATAGAAATTCTAAACGATATTTATAATTCCGGTAATGAACCGCTGCAAATTTTGACGAACCTGTCTGAATATTTTAAAAATCTGCTTATTGTAAAGAATTGCAGAAAAGAACTTTTATGCGAGCTTACGGGCTTGAACGAACCGCAAGTCGAAGAACTATCAAAGCAGAAAGAACTGCTTGAAACACATCAGATAGTATTTTTGCTTGAGAGAATAACTTATTATATCAAAGAAGTTAAAATGGCTTCAAATCAGCACCTGTGGCTGGAAGTTGGAATGATTGATCTTGCTAATATGACAGAGAATACAACTTTGTTAGATTTGCAAAACAGAGTAAAAGCTCTTGAGGGAACAGGGGTTGCTCCGGCACCGAGAACATTTGTTCAAGCAGCTCCGCCGCAAGCTCCTGCGTCAAGGCCTGTTGAACCTGTAACCAGACCGGCTCCGGTACCTCCGCAGGAAACTCCGGTTGTAAAACCTGAACCGCAGCCAGAGCCGTCAGAAGATTTCACGCCTCCGCCGGTATCAAGAAAACCAGATGGTAATGATATTCAATCTTTATGGCAGACACTTCTTATGAATATTAAGAGTCCTGCTACAAAGGCCTTATTAAATCTGGCTTCTCCTGTTAAGATTTCGCCGGATGAAGTCATAATAACATTTAAAAATGATAAACTAGTTTCGCAGATAAATGATACGAACAAGAAACAAATGCTTGTAGAAGCAGCAAATACGATGTTCAACCAAAGTGATTCAAAGGTTATTGTAAGACTTCCGCAGGCAAATGATGCCGTTGTAGAAAAAAAAAAGCTGACAGTTGAAGAACCTGCTCCACAACCACAACCGGTACCTCAAGCAGCAGAGCCGCAGCCAGTTGCAGTGGAAGAAAAAAATGTTCCTTCTAAAAATATAGAGCGTGAAGAATCCGATCAGGAAAAAATGGTTTTAGAGCTCTTTGACGGCAAATATATAGAATAACTACACTTCAGGAATTTTTCTCTTTACATCAATAATTTTTTGGTTATTTTCATATTTTATATTAACTTCTTTAGCAGCAGTTGTTCGTTTAATCTCCTGTACTTCAGGATTTAATCTGCAGTCAATAACTTCAAACTCACCATCTTTATTTTCATGTGCTTCAACGTATCTTTCAGGGATTGCAGTTTCAGGATTTCTAAATAGTGTCCTAAAGTTTTTCCCCTTTTCAAAAATTTCAGTTATACTGCTTATTGTTCCGTTGTCTTCAACTTGAAACATTGTATATTTATTGTTAATCTTGCCGTCAAAGACAATTATATTTGTTTTGATAGTTCCATCCGGCTGTATAACCGGTTCGATTTTAGATACTATTGTACCGCTGTTTTTATCTATCTCCAGTATTTTTCCGGCATGAATATTATCATCTGCTGGATAGTATTGTCTAACTGTATCAGTTTCATATTCCCTTATTACTTTAAGTCTGCCGTCTTTGGCGTAAATCCTTTCTCCATTTATTTCATCAAGCTTGAAACTATAAGGCAGCTTTAATTTATCCGGCGAAATATTTGTCATTTCACCAACTCTGTTCAAAATTTCTGCGGAATCCTTGTCAAATTTTGGCTTCAAAAGGACTTGATTGTAATTTGAAAGAGCTGTTAAGCTGGACAAGTTTGCCTTAAGTCTAAGCGGATTTGGGGACTGAATTTCCGGATTCTGCTCAACTTTCTTATTATACGCAACATTGGTTTTAAATGTTATTGGATCAATCATTTAAATAACCTTAAATTTTACTAACCTTATAGATTAATAAAAACATTTTGTTCATAAAAATTGCCAAAATTTTATTTTTTTCGATTATTATTTAAATAATTCTTAACATTTGATGATAATGAAATATTTTGCAAAAGCATATTATATTTCTTTAAATCCCCAATATTAGAGGCTTCTTCCAATAAATCTCGTCTTGTCGAAATCATCATTTTTTCTGCTTCCGGCTCACTGTTATTTTTCTCATCAATTTTTCTAATAACCGAATCAAGGTCAGAAGAAGTAGAAATTCCATATTTTGCAGCAAATTGTTTCACGGAAGCTCCGGCTTGAAGCTTATAGAGCCAGTTAATGGAGTATTTATCATTTGCAGAAAGCGAAGCAACGCCGTACTGATGCGGCGTGTACATAATGTCTTCTTTGTAAGGGCTGTGATTTAATCCCAGTGCGTGTCCAACTTCGTGCAGAATGGTGTGATACACTTCAATGTCGCTATCATATTTCTGGTGAATTCTTCCATCTGTTAAACCGATAGAAACTTCTGCTCCGTAGAGCCTTCCCTGTGCATCCCAGCTGAAATAACAGTGTCCGAGAGCCTGACGATCAACTCTTTTCCAATCAACATTTATATTAGATTCCAGAAGAACATTTGTTATTTTAAACCTTAATTTTCCACCAGTTGCCGCCGACCATACTGAAAATGCATCCATAACCATTTTTCTGTACTTGGCATCCTCTCCGGGTTTTGAGTAAAATTTCATAGGTGCAATGTAAACAACGAGGTTGTTTATCGGCCATCGCATAATATTCCCGTTTTTTACACTTCCGTTAAGATACGTCCTTCTTTGCATACTAATAATATAACATAGATTTTACTTTAGTGAATGGCAAGAGTTAATGCAGGATTTGTAACATTTTGTAAATTTACTGTTATAAATTATTTAAATGTGGAATATATTATATATATGGATATGTTTAAGACAGGTGTAAATAAAACCCCTGAAACCCTTACGGCTGTAGGGGGGGGGGGCAAAACACTCTAAAAAATTACCCTTTTGGAGGTTAGTATGCTGAGTATAAATACTAACCTTGGTGCTTTTATCGTTCAATCAAGCTTGAATGTTTCAACGAATGGACTTAATCAGGCTATAGAGCGAATGTCGACTGGTTTTAAGATAAACCACGCGAAAGACAATGCTGCAAATTATTCAATCAATACAAATCTCTCAAGCCAATTATCTTCTTATGAGGTAGCACAGGACAATGTATCAATGGGGCTTGATATGGTAATGACGGCGATGGACAGTCTTGAATTAATTTCCAGTCATTTATCACGAATGCGTGATTTAGCTGAGCTGGCAGCTAATGGAACTTCTGGAGAAAGCTCTTTGCAAGCCATTCAATCTGAAATCAATGTGCGTTCAGACGAAATCAACAGGCTAGTGACGAATACAGAGTTTAATAATCTTAATCTTTTTGAGGGTGAACCTGAAGAGATGGGTGATTTTATAGCCAGAGTTGACCGATTAACGGAGGATGAAGCAATCGCTCAGGGGTATACAATCATAACAACTGCAGATGAGTTACAGGCTATGCAAGATAACTTATCTGGCAAATATATTCTTATGAATAATATTGATTTAGAAGGTTATGATTGGACTCCGGTTGGCACAGCTGCAAATCCATTTTTGGGAGAGTTTAATGGAAATGGCTATGTGATTTCAAATTTAAAAATAATTAAACCAGATGAAAATGATCTTGGATTATTTGGTTATACACCAATTTCATATGAGAGTTCTGCAAGTATAAGTAACTTAGGACTGGAAAATATTGAAATTAATGGTAAAGATCACTGTGGTTCTCTTGTAGGACAAGGGGGAGGTACCGTTAAAAATTGTTATTCAACTAACGCTGTTATATCAGGCAGGCACGTTATTGGTGGTCTTATTGGCTGGGATTTTACTAAATCTATAAGTTTTTGTTATTCAAATTCAGATGTATCAGGAAATGGTTATGTTGGTGCTTTATTGGGAGAAAGCTATAATAGTGTAGATAATTGTTTTGCAGTTGGAAGTGTTACAAGCCCTTGGCTGGCAGGTGGTTTGATAGGAAGATGTTATAATAAAATTTCAAATTCTTATGCTGCTGCAAAAGTGTCTTGTAATAACGACGGTGGCGGTCTGGTAGGAAGTCTTGCAGAACATTCTGCACAAGATCTGGGAAATTGTTATTGGGATATAGATGAATCCTCTCAGGTAACGAGTGCTTGTGGAACCGGAGTAACAACAGATGAACTGGAAGCCTTAATAGAAACAGGAATATTGCCTTCGATTTTAGAACCAGAAAATAAGTATTATCCTACAGTTTTTCAGGCCGGTATAGATTCATCGTCCAGCTCAAAAATTTCATTAAATATATCTTTTGCCTTGACCGTCCCTAAGATAAATTTATCAACCTCTGAGAACGCCAGAAATTCTTTAGAAAAAATAGATGAGCTTATCAAACGTGTAAATGCAAAGCAGACCGAATATGGTGCCGCCCACAACAGGCTTGAATCAGCACTTGAATCAATTGGAGTAAGTATTGATAATCTTACCTCAACTCAATCAACAATTCGTGATGCTGATATTGCAGAAGAGAGCAGTGCGTATATTAGAAATCAAATTTTGCAACAGGCGGCAATGACGCTTATGGCAACAGCAAACCAGACTCCAGAACTAGCATTACAGCTGCTGTAAGAGTGTTTTTATACGTTTCTAGCATATTTACATTTATTTGGCAAATAAATCCTGTAAACATTTGAAACGTATAAGAAATTTGTGTAGTATAATATAAAAGGCGCTTTTGACTTTGGAGGAGTGTAGTTTATGAAAAGATTTGCAAGTACAATATTAATGACTGCCGTATTAATGGGTATAGGAGCAGCATATGCTGCAACTCCGGCAGAAATGTATGACGATGTGTGGAAAATCGTTAATAAAAAATATTATGATCCAACCAACAACTCACAGGATTGGAATAAATGGAGATATCGTTATCAAAATAAATTGAAGACAAAAGAGGATGCATATGTTGCAATTGAAACAATGCTAACAAGCTTAAACGATCCTTATACACGTTTTCTGGATCCAAAAGAATTTTCGGAAGAAACCCAGTCTATAAAAGGCTCTTTGAAAGGTATCGGAACCCAGATTGGACTTCGTGACGGCGAACTTGTTATCATTGCTCCGCTAGAGGACTCTCCGGCAGAACGTGCAGGACTTCTTGCGGATGATAGAATTTTGGAAATTAACGGCGAGAGTACAAAAGGTATAAGTATAGATGCAGCTGCAGATAAAATAAGAGGTGAAAAAGGCACAACTGTAACACTTCTTATACAAAGAAAAGGCGTTCCAAATAAAATTTATAGTGTAGTTAGAGATGAAATAGAAGTTAAATCGGTTTCTTGTAAGCCACCGTTTGAAACAACAAAAATTCCGGGAGATATTCAATACATACGTTTGAGCTCTTTTATCAGTAAAAATGCAGCCGGCGAAATTGAATCCATCTTGAATAATTCAAGCGGAATGAAGGGTTTTATAATTGATTTACGTTCAAACCCGGGCGGTCTTTTGACCAATGCAATATATATTTCAGACATGCTTTTAAGAGGCGGTGTAATTGTTAGCACTGTTGACCGTGACAGCTATAAAACTACTACAAGAGCACGTATGCAGCAGGTTACAGACAAGCCGATAGTGGTGCTTATTAATAAGGGCTCTGCTTCTGCAAGCGAAATTTTGAGCGGTGCTCTAAAAGATAATCACCGTGCGACAATAGTCGGGGAACAATCTTTTGGCAAAGGGCTTGTTCAAGAAATTAATAAGCTTCCGGATGAAGCAGGCATGAATATTACAATACAAAGATACCTTACTCCGTCAGGAAGTGATATTCATAAAAAAGGCATAACTCCCGATGTTGTGGTAGAATTAACTCAGGAGAACGCAGATGCAAAAGATGACGTTCAATTGAAGAAAGCTATAGAAATATTGGAAAAAATGACATGTCTAGTACAGGGGTAGGAGCAAATAGAAAAGAGTGGATTATCCGCGGGGGTAATGGCTCAAATAAAACATTAATTGACAGATTGTTAGAAGTTAGGGGCATCTCTTCTGAAGAGGCAAAGAAAGATTTTCTTAACCCTCTGAGTATAACACTGATGCACCCTAACGCTTTCTGTGATATGCCAAAAGCTGTTGATAGAATAGTTAAAGCCATTGATGAAAAAGAAAACATACTAATATACGGTGACTTTGACGCAGATGGAGTAACTTCAACTTCTGTTTTGATGAAAACTTTTGCATATTTAGGTGCAGAAGTTGATTACTATATTCCTGACAGGGAAGCAGAAGGGCACGGGCTTAATACAAAAGCTCTTGTGCAGCTTTTAACGAAAAAGAAACCAAAGCTTATAATTACTGTTGATAATGGTATTAGCAGTGTTGAAGAGGTGAAATTTATAAATAGTTTTGGGCGGGATGTAATTATAACAGACCACCACGAAGCTCCGGATGAACTTCCGCCTGCACTTGCCATTATAAACCCTAAAGCAATGAACGCTCTTGATGATAAACTTACTACGGCTCAGCTTGAATCAATGACCTCGCTAGCAGGTGTCGGTGTTGCTTTTAAGCTTGCGCAGGGGGTGCTTGAAAGATTTAACAAACTTGATTTCTCATATGAAATAATGCCTTTTGTAACAGTAGGTACAATTGCGGATTTGGTCCCTTTGATTGGAGAAAACAGATATTTTGTCACTAAAGGGCTTGAATTAATAGCAGCTGGTAAACATTATGGTCTGAAAAGAATGCTTGATGTTGCCGGTGTCGGCACTGACAACGGGCTTACAGCAGAACAGGTCGCATTTACTATTGCTCCAAGGATAAACGCATCAGGAAGAATTGATACTGTCGATGCTGCTGTTAAAGTTATGATTTCCGAAAATAAACAGGAAATTGAAATGGCTATTATTTCGCTTGAAAACTTTAATAAGCTAAGACAGCAAATGTGTTCAGATACCTTTGCTGAAGCGGACGAAATATGGAAAGCCTCTAGAAGCAGAGATAATGCAATTGTTTTATTCTCAAAAGATTGGCACATCGGCATAATTGGCAAGCAATTGCTTGGTATCTTTGGGCAGGCAATAACCGCCATAGCCGAAACTGGGATTGTTATAATGGGTACCGATACGCGGGTCAAAGCCTACGCCCTCGATTATTGCCCGGGCATCGAGCCCCTTCACTTCGGCGTAGGTATCAAGTTCATTGAAA
>OLZH01000485.1_pt1:0-12500 | contig 14427 bp, 9 predicted proteins | sample 1673821 | NCBI WGS metagenome assembly OLZH01 (sample SAMEA103958128, study PRJEB25191) | human gut metagenome | reverse complement strand
TAAAAGGAAAAAGAAGATGATGATGGTTGGGAGGAGAGGTTGACGGTTGTTTCGGGCGGGAGGCTTACAATTGTTTCCGTGAGCGGAAAATGTGGACGGGGGCGGTATTTTTTGGGTAATACAAAAGAACGGACGGTAAAAAACCGTCCGTTTTCCCTTTTTAAACAACATATGAATATCAAAAAATATTGTCTGCTGTTAAAAAGTAACCACTTTGACAACAAACAATATTTGATATCCTTTGCCGTCTTTGTGATAACATTGATATGGATACGATATTTTTATCTTCAAGCCGGGTAGAACCATTTGCCGTGCCGGGTGTGAAGATAACAGAACTTTAGGATCGTGGGCAGGTGCTGCGGGAAAGCGGATGGGAAGGAGGGCTGAGAGGGGGGCCGTTTCGTCCGATGCCGGCGAAAAACGGGAAGGCAGGCCGGAGCGGGGAGCCGGGGAGGAGTAAAAGTAGGTGATAACGGGTGAAAGACAGCAAAGGCGCCGGGCGGAGAAAATCGTTGAACCGGGAAAAGGCGGCAAATGAGAGAACAGGGAAACTGACAAGGGGGAGAAGTGCTGAACATAGAAAAGAACGGGGAGCTTTCTTTGAAAACCTGCACGGAAAATTGACGGCAAAAAATGGCGGACGATTGCCGGGAAAGCGGATGTTGGAAAGGGAAAAGGTAATAATAATTTGCGATCAGATAAATATCGGGACAGAAATGACGGAAGCGTGACAAAAATGCAGCACAGGCCCGGATAAATGAAAACAAGGCGGGGAAGACGGATCCGGGACTGCGGCCAGATGCCGGATATTGGAAGTTCTTTGATGTCAATGGGTGGCGCCGGAAGGTTGGATTTTTGGTGTCGTCGACCGGCGGACGGCGGATGCGGCTGCCGTCAGTCAAAAAGTTAGGAAATTGTCCGAGAGGAGACATGGCGGCGGCAGGTTAAAAAATAATTGCTCGAAGCGGGACTTCGTCCGATGTCCGGAAAAAACAGGTTGTGTATCGTGAAGTTGAGCTTCGGAACGTGAATGTGCGATGATAAAAAAATAAGCTTAACAATTTTAGCAGAAAATATTACTTCCAGCCGTGCGTTTATAAAAAATATCCACACAAAAAAAAGAAATATGCAATGGATATGGCAAGGACTACCCTGTGTATGGGCGATAAATGGAAAAATAAAATGCGGAAATAGGAAATTTACATAAAAAAAAGGATGACGTCCCATATAAAATATGAAACGTCAGAGCCCTACTCGTAAAGAAACATTCGATTATTATAGCTTCCTTTCCAAATCAGATATAAAATCAAAAAAGTTTCTTTACCAAAAGGATATTACGGAATGCAGTTTCCGTCAAGTGTAATTTTTACTTTCGGAATAAAACGCCTAGGATTGCGGTTTTTCCGGACAGTGAAAGAAAAAGCGCAAAACTGCCGTTTTTAAGAAAGTCCGTTTTAAGGTTGAAAATGTTTTTTTATGTATCGGTGCAGCGTACTCCAGCTGCATTCGAATTCCCGGGCGATTTCCGCTTGTGAAATGTTGCGGGCCAGCATCCGTTCGATCTGCCGGTGATGTTTTGCCAGTTTTTGGTAATTGAAACCATAAGGGCGGCCCAAGTGTCGTCCTTCGGATTTCAGTCGTTTGAGAGATTCTCTGGTCCTTTGCGAAATCAACTGGCGTTCAATTTCCCCGGACAGGGAAAAGGCAAAAGCGAGGACTTTTGATTGGATGTCGGCTCCCAGTCGGTAATTTTCCTTCAATGTCCAAATTTGGCATTCTTTTTCCAGACATTTTTGCAAAATGCCCATCACTTCCAACATGTTGCGTCCAAGTCTTGATATTTCGGTGGCAACGATGACGTCTCCCGCTTTTATCTTTTGCAGGAGTTTTCCCAGTTTGCGCTGTTTCAGCTCTTTGCGCGACGAAATGGTTTCCGTGATCCAGGCGTCGATTTTAAGGTGCTGCCGCTTTGAAAATTCTTTAATTTCGTGGTGTTGGTTTTCGATGTTTTGATGGTCGGTTGAAACGCGCACATATCCATATATCATGATCAGTTCCTCGTAAAAAGTTTTTAACTCGGAAAGACCATATCATTTAAAAGAGCGTTTATTTTCTTCACTTAAAAATAATAACACAAGTTTTGTCCAAAATCCGCAGGGGCGGTGCCGCCAAAGAAAGCATGTATCCGGAGATCGGCCGGGGAGAAGCGCAGTTCGCAGCCAAAGGCTGTTTGGCAACCTTGGGAGAAGAGGGGCAGTGACAATCCGCGCGGTCCGGTGTTGCGTGAGTGCGGCAATAGTCCGTTCGCTTTTCAGCCGGTTGGCGAAAAACAAAAATTTCTTGCATAAACCTTTTAATATGCTAATGTTTTAATATATTACAATTTTTAAGGCTGGCGGGATGAAAAAGAAAATTTTTGGTTTTGATTTGGGGATTGCTTCGATCGGCTGGGCGGTTATTGATCATAGTGATGAAAATTTTGATCCGGAAACAGGAGAGATTATTGAAGGAAAAGTCGTTGGCTGCGGAGTGCGCTGTTTTCCGGTAGCGGAAAACCCGAAGGACGGTTCCTCGCTGGCGGCGCCCCGGCGGGAAAAACGCTTGTTGCGCCGGATCACCCGCCGCAAGGCCAGGAGAATGCTTGGTATTAAACGTCTGTTTGTCGCCAAGGGACTGGTCGCTTCAACGACGGAACTGGAAGCGCTTTATGCCGAGCAAACAGGCGGCGACGTTTGGAATCTGCGTGCAGAGGCCTTGCGGCGTCCGCTGTCAAAAGAGGAACTGCTGCGGGTTTTGACCCATCTGGCAAAACATCGCGGTTTCAAGTCTTACCGTAAGGCTGCTGAAGAGGCGGACAAGGAAAGCGGCCGCATCTTGACGGCGATTGCGGAAAACCGGAAGGAAACGGTCGGTTTTCAAACGCTGGCGCAGATGATCGTTGAACGGGCCAAACATTCCGATGATCACAAAATGCGCAACTATACGCCGCAAAAAGGCCCAAACAAGGGCGTAGCCGTTTATGTCAATTCCATTCCGCGGGAAGAAATTGAAAAGGAAACAAAACTGATTTTTGAGTATCAGAAGCAATTCGGTTTGTTTACCGAGGACCTATACCGCGATTTTTGCAAGATTGCCTTCCGTTACCGGGAAGTGGGGAGCGTCGGGCACATGGTCGGCAGATGCCGGTTTGAATCGGAACAGCCGCGGGCGCCGAAAGAAGCCCCTTCGGCAGAGCTCTTTGTTGCTTTAAGCAAAATTAATAACCTGAAAGTGACCGTTGACGGCGAACGCCGTTTCTTAAACGGAGAAGAGCGGAAGGCTTTGCTTGAATTGCTGAAAAACACCAAGGAAGTCAAATATTCGACTATCAAAAACAAATTGTTTAAAGGCCGGGAAGTCTTTTTTGACGACGTCAACTATGCGCAAAAAACAAAAAAAGGAAAAAGCGGGGAAGAAAAAGCGGTTAATCCCGAAGACGCAAAGTTTTACGCCATGAAAGGCTGGCATAAGCTGAAAGCCGCTTTTTCGCCGGAGCAGTGGAAAGAGGTCGGCTCGAATTTGCCGTTGCTGGATCTCGGCATGACCGCGGTCGTCTGCGAGAAAAACGACGCCGGAATAGAGCGCTTTTTAAGCGAAAAAGGAATACCGGAGGATTATCGGGAAGTTTTTAAAAAGCTGACCGGCAGCGAGTTTATTAATCTGTCGCTGAAAGCCCTTTATAAGCTCAATCCTTATCTGGCAGAAGGTTTGAAGTATAACCAAGCCTGCGAAAAGGCCGGATACGACTTCCGCGAGGACGGCATCAAACTGGCGGAGGAAAAAGGTCTGCTGCTGCCGCCGATTGCAAATGACAAACTGACGACGGTGCCGGTCGTTAACCGTGCGGTTGCCCAGTTCCGCAAAGTATATAACGCCATGGTTCGGACATACGGTGCGCCGGATCAGATAAATCTGGAAATCGGCCGGGATTTGAAGAAAAGCCGTGACGAGCGCAATCAGATCATGCGGCGGCAAAAGGAAAACGAGACCGAACGGAAAGAAGCCGAGGACGGGTTGGAAAAGGAAGGCCTTGCTGCAAACGGTAAAAATATGTTGAAATACCGTTTGTACCAGCAGCAAAACGGCAAATGCATCTATTCCGGAAATGCGATTGACCTCCGCCGTTTGGATGAGAACGGCTATTGCGACGTTGACCACATCGGCAACTACACTAAGAACTTCTATTACGACCAGCGCCATATCGATTTGGTCAAGAACCTCGAGCTCGTGGATGTCGACGCCATCCGCCAAGCAAACTTCCGTGTAGCCATCGACACAGTCAACTCCGTTGGTGGCATCATCCTGCCCAAGTTGTTGGGTCAATTGGGTGTCTCGAAAGTGACAGGTCTCTACACAGAGCCCACCGGCGACTTCCACCACAACCCTGAGCCGCTCGAACAGAATCTCCACGACATCATGGCTCTTATGAGCAAGGGAGAACACGACATCGCTTTTGTCGTCGACCCCGACGTTGACCGTCTGGCGCTTATCTGCGAGGACGGCACCATGTATGGCGAGGAATACACGCTCGTGACCGTAGCCGACTACGTACTCCAAAATACACCGGGAAACACCGTCTCGAACCTCAGTTCGACTCGCGCCTTACGCGACGTGACCGAGAAGTACGGATGCCAATACACCCCCGCTGCTGTCGGAGAGGTCAACGTAGTCACCAAAATGAAAGAAACAGGCGCTGTCATCGGCGGCGAGGGCAACGGCGGCGTCATCTATCCCGCCGCCCACTATGGCCGCGACGCCCTTGTTGGCATCGGCCTCATCCTGACATATCTGGCCAAACGCAAGATGAAAGCCAGCGAACTCCGCGCCACCTATCCCAACTATTACATCGCCAAAAACCGCATCGACCTCACGCCGGGAACCGATATCTTGGCTATCCTGCAAAGCGTCAAGGAACATTACAAGGACGAGAAAGTCACGGACATCGACGGTGTGAAGATAGACTTTGCCGACAAGTGGGTACAACTCCGCAAGAGCAATACCGAACCCATCATCCGCGTCTATTCCGAAGCTCCCACAATGGAAGCGGCCAACGCTTTGGGGCAACAGGTGATCGACATCGTCTACTCGATGATCAAGCAAGACTAATCCGAACCATTCAAACTCACCACCTGCGGGAAGGCACTCTACACACGGAGGCCTTTCCACAGGTTTTTATTTACCTAAACTTTAAAACGGATGAAACCAACCGGACTATGCACGCTGGGGCTCTGCGCCCTACCCGCCATGGCAGCCGCCCAAGGACGATATAACATCGTTTATGTCATGACGGACGACCACACCGCCCAAATGATGAGTTGCTACGACAACCGCAACGTCGAAACACCCAACCTCGACCGCATTGCTGCCGACGGTGTCAAATTCGTCAACAGTTTCGTAGCCAATTCCCTCTCTGGACCCAGCCGCGCATGTATGCTCACCGGCAAGCACAGCCACAAAAACGGATTCACAAACAACGAACACGGCGTTTTCGACGGCAGCCAACAGACCATGCCGAAACTCCTGCAAAAGGCAGGTTACCAGACCGCCATCATCGGCAAGTGGCATCTGGTGAGCACGCCCACAGGATTTGACTACTGGAACATACTCCCCGCGCAAGGCGACTACTACAACCCCGACTTCATCACCATGGAAAACAAGACGGTGCGCGAAAAGGGCTACGTGACCAACATCATCACCGACAAGAGCATCGACTGGCTCGAGCACAAGCGTGACCGTTCAAAACCTTTTGCCCTCTTCGTCCACCACAAAGCCTGTCACCGTGCTTGGCTTCCGGAATTGAAGTACCTCAACCTCTACGAAGACAAGACATTCCCCCTGCCCGAGACTTTCTACGACGACTATGAAGGCCGTCCTGCCGCAGCTGCCCAGCAGATGAATATCGCTAAGGACATGGACATGGCCTACGATGTAAAGATGTACACAAAAGGTGTGACCAAGACGCCCTTGGCTCCTACCTACGAAAGCATGATAGGCCGCCTCGACCCTGAGGATCGTGTCAAGTATGACGCCTTCTATAACAAACTCACCGAGGACTTCAACGCCAAGAACCTGAAAGGCAAGGAACTGGCTGAATTCAAATTCCAACGCTACATGCGTGACTACGCCAAGGTGCTCAAAAGCCTTGACGATAATGTCGGCCGCCTGCTCGACTACCTCAAAGAAAGCAACCTGCTCGACTCGACCCTCGTAGTCTACACTTCCGACCAAGGCTTCTACATGGGCGAACACGGATGGTTCGACAAGCGCTTCATCTATGAAGAGTCGCTCAACACACCACTCGTCATGATGCTCCCCAAAGGCCTCGACGCCCGCGGAGACATTGAGGAACCCGTCCAGAACATAGACTACGCGCCCACCTTCCTCGAACTGGCCGGCGCCCCCATCCCCGACGACATCCAAGGCTGCTCGCTGGTCCCCCTGCTCAAAGGTGAGCACCCCAAAGACTGGCGCAAAGCCGTTTACTACCACTACTACGAGTATCCGGCAGAGCATATGGTGAAGCGCCACTATGGCATCCGCACCGAACGCTACACGTTGACCCACTTCTACAACGATATTGACGTCTGGGAACTCTACGACCTCGAAAAAGACCCCAACCAAGTCCACAACATCTACGGCCAACCTGGCACCGAAGCCCTCACGGCTGATTTGAAGAAGCAGTTACGCGAGCTGCAAATCCAGTACGACGATCCCATTCTTAAAAAGTATCCGCTCTAACCCCATGGCGGATTCCCATGACGAGCGCCCCCGTCCCATTTGCGGACGGAGGCGCTCGTTGCGCTTTCTGACGCCATACACATTTATATATTATATATGTGTGCCCCGTCGTGACATTCATCATTCCAACAGTCACAGGAAATCATCATCAAGTCAACATCCACCTTTTTCCGATCCGACGCCCCGCATCTCTTAGTCGGCGACTAAGATTTTCCAGTCGCCGTCTTGATTCCTTCTGTCAGCCACCTCGTAAAACACATCTCACCGCCACCATACATCCGAACTCCACACGAAAGTTCGGAAACTACTCTGCTAACAAACGATAAATCGTAAAAAATAAACTTATGCCAAGCCTCCCGAAACGCAGACTTTTGTAAATTTGAGGAGCAAGCTTCAGACACACACATCCCGGACACAATGCCATACGGCCACTCCTGACAAGCATCCTCAGGCCGGCGCGCCTGTTCCACCATAAACCTACGATTATGAAAAACCTGCTCATCCCCCTGTTCGCCCTGCTGTTTCCCTGCTGTTTACATGCAACCCGGCCCATTGATACGACATTGATGAAGCTCAAAACGTTCGTGCGGAACATCGACAACTTCAACCGCCTTTTTCCACAAGAAAAGGTGTACCTCCATCTCGACAACACAGGCTACTACATGGGTGATTCAATTTGGTACAAGGCCTACGTAGTCCGCACCGACTCCGGCCGTCCAAGCCACCTGAGCCATGTGCTCTACGTAGAGTTGGTCGATCCCTTCGGGAATGTACTCGAACAGCAGAAGCGGCCCATCAAAGACGGGCAGGCCTACGGCAACCTGAAAATGCATAAATCAATGACCGACGGGTTCTACGAAGTGCGCGCCTTTACCCGCTACATGACAAACTGGGACGCACCCGGCATCTTCTCACGCGTAGTTCCCGTGTTCCAGCGCCCTGAAAAAGAAGGCGAGTTCAGCCAGATGAAAATCAAACGTGAATTTGACCATTTCCGCCAGGCTACACAATTTATCCCCGACAGCCTCACCCGACGCGAACAACGACAGTGGCTGAAGTCTATGCCGCCACAAGTCACGTTCTATCCCGAGGGAGGCCATCTGGTCCGTGGCCTGCCGAGCGTCGTGGCTTTCGAGGTGACCCGCGAGAACGAAGCCAATCCCGACGTGACGGCCAGCCTCATCAATCAGCAAGGTGACACACTCTGCCTTGTCCACACCGAACGCGAAGGCCGCGGCCGCTTCATTTGCATCCCCTCAGACGAACGCCTCTCGCTACGCCTTATCCATGAGGGGGAAAGCTATTCTTACGTACTTCCAGAAGCAGAAGACACGGGGTGTGTGATGACTGTCGGCCTAACCGCAGGCAATCAAATCCCGGTTGAGATTGCCTCCTCGGCATCGCTCCGCCACGCACTTTTCGGCCTTTCACTCATGCACAACGGCCGCATCCTTGCTTTCGACACCATACGTACCGACACAATCCCGACTTTCCGTCAATTCGACCGCCAATCACTCCCGGCAGGTGTTCACCAACTGACCCTTTTCGACGCCGACGGTTGCATCTGGGCTGAACGCCTTTTCTTCGTCGCTCCAAAAGAAGGGCGCGATCTGGTCCAAGCCGATGCAACCTTCGCTGACAGTCTTATTGCCCCTTACCGAAAGATGAGGCTTCAAATCCAAGCTCCACCAAAGACTGCGGTTTCGCTCTCGGTGATGGACGCCGATGCCACGCCGACCAGCTACCACGGCAATGCGGCAACTTGGTTTCTGCTTTCATCCGAACTGAAAGGTTTTGTCCGCAATGCGGAATACTACATCGAAGCAGACGACATCGCCCACCGCAAAGCCGCTGACCTACTGATGCTCGTACAAGGATGGCGCCGATACGATTGGAAGATAATGTCTGGCAATGCCCCCTTCTTCAAAAAACAGCCCATCGAGGACAGTCTCTACATCTACGGTCGCGTCATGCCTCGACAACTCTATGCCGACGGCTTGTTCACCCCTAAGAAAAGACGGGAAGAACTGTCCCGTGTGGACAACATCAAACTAAGCGCCACCCTTTTCAACCGAGAGGGCTTCTCGATGAAAGGACAAACACTCACGGACGATAACGGCTACTATGCCTTCTCGCTCCCCGACTGCGAAGGCGAATGGATACTCATCTTCGGAACGCGGCGCAAGGAAAAGAGACAAAATTTCCGCCCCACGGTAGACCGCCTCTTATCGCCTGAAAAAAAGCTCTACTCATTTTACGAAACAGAGTTGCTCCCGCTTCGCAAACCGAAAAACTACTTTCACGAGAATGCCCGCCCATTCACCAGTCCAGCGAAAAACCCGTTCGAAATCAACCTGCCCCTCGTCACGGTAAAAGAGAAACAGCCATTCGTCGGTAAGCGGAACTGGGAAATCAGCCGGTCGTTCGTAGGCAAATACTCTCACATACATTATAATATGGACGAAATAGCAGATGCCTACTACGACCGGGGCGAACGTCCCCCGTTCATCGGCACATGGCTGTTCCACAATCCGGTCATCGTTAACGAATACATAAAAGGAAGTCAATTTTATATATACCACAGCCTTGACAAAGTTCCGGTTATAGTCACACCAGCATGGAAAAGCAAGAACCAGCAATTCGCATTCAGACATAAGAAAATCAATCAAAAGGAACTCGACGACATGTTAGAGCTTGACATCGCCTATGTGAATAACTCCTTTTCTCTCACGCTCGACGAAATCAGCGAGGTATACGTTTCGCTGGACAACTCGACATTGAATCATAAAAAGTTAGGGTTACCTGATAGCTACAGAAGCATCCAAATCTACATCTATCCGCACTACACTTTCCCGGTCAAAGCAAAAGGACAACGCCGCACCTACTTCAAAGGATTCAACCGGCCGAGCACATTTCGCATGACAAACTACGACATTCTTCCACCCGCACGCGACTATCGCCGCACGCTTTATTGGAACCCCGTCGTGCAGACCGACGAAAACGGAGTGGCTACTGTCGAATTCTGGAACAACTCACGCTGCGAACACATCTATCTCTCCGTCGAAGGCGTAGCGGACGACGGTAGACCCATAGTCCTTCCGTGAAAAACAACAGGCTAAACGTTTTTCAAGCCACAGGCGGACAGGACCGTAAAACACTACACAAATAGGATTAGCGATATTTCCCGTTCTCGCGATTTATACCTACCTTTGCACCGCAAAATATGGACACTATTTGAAGATGGACTTAGATATTCTGACCGCCGTTTCTCCGATCGACGGGCGCTATCGGGGAAAGACCGAGCCGCTCGCCCCCTATTTTTCCGAATACGCTCTGATGAAGTACCGTGTCCGTGTGGAAATCGAATACTTCATCACGCTCTGCGAACTGCCCCTCCCGCAACTCGCAGCATTCGACCATGCCCTCTTCCCTACCCTGCGCAAAATCTACGAGAGCTTTTCGGAAGAAGACGCTAGCCGCGTGAAAGACATTGAAAAAGTGACGAACCACGACGTCAAAGCTATCGAATACTTCATCAAGGAGCGGTTCGACGCAATCGGCGGCTTGGACGCTTTCAAAGAATTCATCCATTTCGGCCTGACGTCGCAAGACATCAACAACACATCATTCCCCCTGATGTTCAAAGACGCACTTGAACGCGTCTACTACCCCCTGCTTCAAGAACTCATCGACCAGCTAAACGCCTACGCCGAAGAGTGGAAAGACATCCCCATGCTGGCCAAAACACATGGCCAGCCCGCCTCGCCCACCCGGCTTGGGAAAGAAATCCGCGTCTTCGCCTATCGTCTCGAACAGCAACGTGACCTGCTCAAAGCCTGCCCCATCACCGCCAAGTTCGGCGGTGCCACAGGCAACTTCAATGCTCATCACGTGGCCTATCCCGGCTATGATTGGAAAACGTTCGGCAACCGTTTTGTCTCAGAGAAGTTGGGACTCGAAAGAGAACAATTCACTACACAAATCAGCAATTACGACAGCCTCGGCGCTGCTTTCGACGCATTGAAACGCATCAATACCATTGTTATCGACCTCGACCGTGATTTCTGGCAATACGTATCGATGGAATACTTCAAACAGAAAATCAAGGCAGGCGAAGTCGGATCAAGCGCAATGCCTCATAAGGTGAACCCCATTGATTTCGAAAACTCCGAAGGCAATCTCGGCATGGCCAATGCCATCTTTGCCCATCTCAGCCAAAAGCTGCCGGTGTCGCGCTTGCAACGCGATTTGACCGACTCAACCGTCATCCGCAACATCGGCGTTCCTCTCGGACACACGATAATTGCATTTGAAAGCACGCTCAAAGGCTTACGCAAACTGCTTCTCCACCAGGAAAGTATTAATGCAGATCTCGACAACTGTTGGGCTGTCGTAGCCGAGGCCATCCAAACCATACTCCGTCGCGAGGCCTACCCACCCCTACGAAGCCCTGAAAGCATTGACGCGTACCAACCAAGCCATCACACAGGAGAGCATCAGCCATTTTATCGACAGTCTTGACGTTAACGAAGCAATCAAGACAGAGCTCCGCGCCATCACGCCGCACAACTACACGGGCATCTAACCCCATCAAACAAACGGTAAATATAGCCGCGAGGCTACACATAATTCATAACAGACACACCAAATGAACGAAGAGAATTTCGAAAAAGGCGCAAGACGCGACCATGCCACTGGAAACACCAGCCGTGAGGGCTACTGGCAAAACGAGAGAAACAAGCAAAACGATTATAATTCGTGGGGTAACAACCATTATAACCGCAGCAACCGTCCCCGGTTCACCAATAACCGCGAACGCGTCGGAGGCAGCGGATATGACGACAGCGGCTACACCCAAAGGAACTACGACAACGGCTTCAAGCCCCGTGGCTTCCGCCACACAGAACAAGGCGGAAGCCGGACTTTCGAAGGACGCAAGCCCCGCTTCGGAAGTAGCCGTCCCAATTACAACAACGACGAACGCGGTTATCGTCCGCGCCCGTACGAAAACAGGAACAGCAATCAAGGACGTCCTTTCCGTCCCCGTTTCAACGCAGTTCCAGGCTATGTGGGCAACCCGGCCCAAACAGAAGGCCAAGACTTCAACCGGCAGGAAGAATCATCCCGGCGCAACTACGGGTATAACAACACGTACAAGCCCCATTACGGCCGCCGCCCCGGTTATGACCCCAATGCCAAGTACAACCTGAAAAAACGCCGCGAATATAAAGAAGAGAATTTCGATCCCAACCAACCCATCCGTTTGAACAAATACCTGTCGAACGCAGGTATCTGCTCACGTCGCGACGCAGACAAGTATATTGAAGCCGGTGTTGTAACCGTAAACGGCGAAGTCGTCACGGAACTCGGCCGTAAGGTACTACGTTCCGACGAAGTCAAATTTCACGACAAACCGGTAAAGATCGAAAAGAAGGTCTACGTCCTACTGAACAAGCCCAAAGGCTACGTCACAACCAGCGAGGACCCGCAGAACCGCAAGACAGTGATGGACTTAGTGCGTGGCGCATGCCCGGAACGCATCTATCCCGTCGGGAGGCTCGACCGCAACACCACAGGTGTCCTCTTGCTCACCAACGACGGTGAACTGGCCTCGAAACTGACTCATCCGCAGTTCATGAAGAAAAAAATATACCACGTGTTCTGCGACAAGAATGTGACGGCTGCCGACCTCAGGCAGATAGCCGAAGGCATCACCCTTGACG
>OLZH01000471.1_pt1 | contig 14640 bp, 12 predicted proteins | sample 1673821 | NCBI WGS metagenome assembly OLZH01 (sample SAMEA103958128, study PRJEB25191) | human gut metagenome | reverse complement strand
TCCCTTATGCGTGCATCAGCCCAAACGTCGTGGGCATTCTCAGCGATGGCTTCACGAAGTTCCAATAACTCATCAGTAAGCGTAATGTCACCGAGATTGATGGGCTGCGGCTCGTAGTCTTCAACAGATTGCAGAACTTGAACCATATAATTCTGAGATTCTTTCCAAGCATCCAAGAATGAAGAAAGGGCAACCGTTATAATGGTATTCTTTTCAGACGGGTCAAATAGAGCCACGCTTTCATTCAAAATGTTACGAACGACCACGGCATGGTTTGGCGCATCCTCGTTATCTTCCGTCCCGTAAAGCTTTTCCTTGTCTACCACCACTATGACATCATTGTCAGCCGAAAGGGCTTTGATGATGTCCTCAACGGTAGCATCATACTTTCTGGTAATCATCAGATTGTAATGAACAAGAATCTGCCCGATGGCGTGCAGCGGAGCGCCTTCCGGCTTCAGCCAATGATTGTTTTTGGCTATGGATAGCAGGTTTTCTTCCTCAAAGTTTATCTCTCTTCGATGAAGAATGAAAGCCTCACAAAGTAGGCTGCACAAGTTGTCCGCACTATCGGCTGCAAGCTTCATCATGGGCAAAATGTCGTATGTCTGGCTTTCAGTTTCATCAACACTTAATGCGACTTCGAGCGTTTCGCGCAATTCCGGATTTGCGTTTATCGCTGCTATCACCTGCTGTGTCTCGGCCTCATTCGTGTTGCCGTCAAGATATGCTGCCAATAACTCATCGGATATATAATTATTTACCATATTCTTTGATATCGTTAATTGCCGCATGTGTCAGTTGAGCCATCGCACGGCGTTTTATGTTGTACAAGTTAGCGGTCGTAATATGCATCTCCTGTGCCAATTGTTCCGGTTCCCAACCTTCGATGACAAGGCGACGTATCACATGCACATAACGTTTATTCGGCATATTGCGGAAAAGCCGCTCTATGTCTCCTTTGGCCGTCACATCCTTTACTTCGTTGATTACATGGATGTTTTCATCATAAGGAGTCTCCTGGCTTCTGTCATCTATCATCCGGCTTCGTTTATTGATAAAGAAACGGATGGCCAACACTTTCAGCCATTGGTATACTGTGCTCCTGTATTTAAAATTCCGTAGTTTTATTGCATCGTCTGCCATGAGATAGACATATAATTCATTTACAAATTCATTATAATCCACCTCATAGTCAAAGACCTTTTGTATGATGCAACAAAATAGCGGACGGCATTTGACGAAGAAGAATACCTCCGTCACATGATTGTCACGCGCTATCAGTCCATTTATGATGTCTTTATCTGTCATTTGGATACTTGTTTCTTGAATGACGGGTACACGTCATAGCTTATCAATACGCATCAAGCAAGATAAAAGTTGCCCAGTATTTGGCATCCTTATATCCGGACTTTCTCAAATCCTGTTGGGCCTTTACGAGAGCCTCCCGTTTTGACATGCCATTTAACCAATAATGATAGAATCCACTCATCAAATCAGCTGTGGCTGCATCATAAACATTCTGTAAACTCATCAGTAGAGTATGCGCACCGGCATTCTTAAATCCACGTTGCAGGCCATAAACGCCATCGCTGCCTAATTTACCCAGTCCGGTTTCACAAGCCGACAGTACGACCAGGTCGCATTGCCTTAGATTTAATGAAGCTATTTCTGCAGCTGTCACTATTCCGTCCTTGCTTATGTTGGCTCCGGCAAATGCCAAATAGCTGTTGTTCATGGACGCAGCGTTAGACTGTTTGACATCATTATCATCGTATGCACCATGCGTGGCTATATGAAGTAAGTTGATGCCCGTATTGTCCAATGACTTAAAGGATGATTTACTGGCTTTCACATCAGTATATTTTGATATGTCGTTAAAGTCGCTTTCCTTTAAAATATCAATTATGCCGTCTATTTCTCTAAGTGTGTTGTCCAAGTTGGCAAATAAGTTTAAGCCGCCAGCTCCTCGCGACTTGTCATTTTGTGACGTATAAGCCTTGGTGGGGGTAGCCGGTATGTCGGGTGTATTATAATCGTTGTAGTTTATGTCGCCGAATAGTGCCGCCTTGCTCGATTCAACCTGGGGATGCCGGTAACACAGTTCTTTGGTTGAAGACAATCGATAAACATCGAATTGTTCCGATAAGGGAATACCATTATAAAGTAAATACTCGATACCAATGCGATTGAAACGTCCATCGGCTGAGAAAAATATACGACGTTTCCCCTTCAAGTAAGGAGTTAAAACGCCCCAGACAACATTGTCTTTCAGTTCAAACAGATTGTCGCATGTCTCCATCCGTTGCGTTTCGTCCAAGTTGCAAATGGGTACGATAAGGGGTGTCGACATATTATGGGTCAACACTAATGCCAACATATAGTTTTCACTGTCTAACACTCCGGTTCTAACGGCAGTGAATTCGACAGCGATGTCGGTTTCCTTCAGTTCCTTTTGTACGTCTTTCCAGTTGTAAGACAGGTAATCCGTAAAATCGGCAAACTCCTTACACTCTTTATATAATTTTAAGGTCAAAGCTTGATTATGCTGTGAGATGGCGATGATCTGGCGCAAGTCATCTTCCGATGAAACATGTTCTCTTAAATGCTTAATTGTTTTTTCGTTCTGTTTCGTCTCATCGTACAAGGCTTTTAGTTTAGAGTCACCTCTTTCTTCCAGCAACTTACCGAACTCAATGGAAGACTTCAAAAGGATACCTTTCGACAAGAGTTCTGCGTCATAAAGAAGTGTAGCCAAGTCCGGCAAAAGTTTTTCATTACCCTTGGGTATTAAGGCTGACATTTCTTTAATCACTAGCATTGTTTCGTATTCTTCATTCCACATAGTCATTCGTTCTGTTTCGCTTAACAGCCTGAACTCATTTCTGATCCCGGTGCGAACAGCATCCATATATTGCTTGTAGTAGTAGATCGCAGAATCGTAAGATTCTTTTTGGTAGTAACAACCGGCTATGGTCGCCAAAGATCGGGCATAAGCAAGTTCGCCCAAGTATTTTTTGTACAGTTCTAAATTGCCAATCTCTTCATGAATAATCCTGTCAAGTTTTTGATACCTCACCGCTTTAACTTCTTCCTCGTTCATGTCAACATCTTCGTGTTTACCGGCATATACATAGCACAATTTCAGTGAAGATGCCGCATCCGAATACTCTTCTATCATATTTCGATCTTTAAACATCCTCATGGCTAACTTGTGGTGTTCAATAGAGATATCATAATCTTTGTTGAATTTCTCCATTTTGGCAAGACGTAAGATTGCTTTTGGATATTCAGTATTAGCTGTATCATTGGTCTCATAATATGCAACGGCTTTTTGAAAACAAGCCTTGGCCGAAACATAATCTTTCAGACCGTTGTAGGCATTTCCCATTCCCATGTAACATTTTACTTCTTTCTGTAAATCCTCATCTGAAAGGTGTTGCGAGTAATAATCAATAGCAGCAGTGTAGCTGTCCACCGATTGCTGATACAATTTCCCAATAAAACTATATACGCCTATGGTACTCATTCGCTTGGCATATTCCTCCGTCAATCCGTTCTTTTCTTTTTGCAGATTTGCGCTTAGCAACAAGTGTTCGCATGACGCGGCATAATCCTTGGTGTCATATAAAAATTGTGCATAAGCGTCATTCGCTTTCACTTTCATTTCATCATCCAGTTGCATTCCCATCAGTTTTAAGAAACTTTCCTTGGCATTGGCGTTGTCTTCGGTGGCTGCATAATACTGCGCACGTTCAAGCATACAGTCGGGCTCATCACAAGGCTGTTTTAGTTGATATTCATTATGCTCTTTCATCAAACTTAATACGCGTTCCATGTTTGCCATATCATTCAATTCCATGTATGCGTTGCCTAAATTGTTGAGTAAATACTCATACATGCTTCCGTACTTCTCCACCAAAGGAATGGCTTCTTCCCAGCATTTTACAGCTCCTTGCATATTTCCATCCAAATAGTAGAAACGCCCCATGTTAGTGGTGTACATGCCAATGTTGGGATGAGGCTTTTTCAGCTTGCCACACAGGTCCATCACCTCTTCCTGAATCTCCACCGCCTTGGGAAAATTTTCTTCCATGCAAAAGGAGTTGGCATAGTTGTTTAACGAACTGATGTAATCCTCATTCACTTCACCGAACAACTGTTTCCGCATATCTAAGGCTCGTTTGGTGTAGTCTCTACCCTCCGCCACTTTTCCAGCTTCCATCAATTCGCGCCCCTTATCATGCAGAGCCTGAGCTTCTTCTTGGGTTTGTCCACAGAGCATCAGAGGTGTAAGTATCAAGATGCAAATACACAAAAGTCGACTTTCTTTAATCGACAACTTGTCAAGTAGCTTTTCTAAAACCATAAGGCAACATGTTTAATTGGACAATATCACAAAACTTATATCTTTATTTACGGTATTAATTATCTCGATTTCTAAAACGCTTCTTTTGTTTTCCGGCAGATTCATAATCATACAGCGCGATGCTCTTCCTATTTTCACATCTTCCGTATCGTTATACCATTTATTATTGGTCTTGTCATAGATGCGTAGTGTAATCAATCCCCCCGGTTCCGTAACGACAGCCAACTCTTGTAGTCCTTTGGATGGGAATGAGAATTTTACAGATGAAAGTCCTTTGACAGCACATGTCTTGTCGAAAATCTGTCCGCTGCTTGAAGTTCCTCTGTTTTTTCCTCGTCTTGCATATCTTTGGGCAAACTTATAAACATCGCGTCCTTCAATCAAATCGTCTACAAATGCTTCGTCAAATACAAAATGGCCATCAAGGGGTAAAGGATCAGGTGTAAGACACCGCAACACCTCGAATGTTTTGGTTTTACAAGCCGCAAAAGCCTTATTGGCAGCCATTAAACTTGTCTGACTGCCAGAACCAATAGCTTTTCTCATGTTGAGACATGCTTCATAAGCAGCCTGCATGTTTGTCGAGAATTTTTGTCCGTAAACATTGCCCATAAACAACAGTTGCATGGAAAAAATTAATCCAACAACAACGGGCTTTCTATAAAAACTCTTGTCCATATCATTCAGTTCCTTACAATGATTCTTAATCCAACAGTCATAGCTTTGTCGCTTTTGTTCATCGGTTCGCGGTGGTAAACCGTGACTCCATATGCAGGCGACATATAGTTTCCTCCCCGGATCACTTTGGCTTCATCGTCTATCATTGGAACATTGGAGTCATAAGGGGCAAATTGGGTGTCACACCATTCACTCACATTTCCACTCATATCATAAAGATTCAAGGAATTACAAGTCATGGGGGAGTGCGTGGCATCGCATTCATGCGCTTTGTCAGCCGAGTTGCTAGCATACCAAGCCACTTCGTCAGGATCGTCGCTGCCTGCATACTTCGTTCCTTCGTGCTGTTCGCCACCTCGTGCGGCATATTCCCATTCCGTTTCAGTCGGGAGCCGGAAGTCAAGGTTGGTCAGATCTGACAATTTATCTACAAAAGTAAGACATTCCTCATAAGACACATTCGTTATGGGGTAATCAGCTTTTGTTTCATCATACTGTGTGCCCATAATCCGGTGCCATTCGGACACAGTCACTTCATACTTACCCATCCAGAACGTTTCAACCGACTGCTCATGCGCCGGCGTTTCCAAGTCGACATCCACATCGCCGTCATAAGCACCGTCTTGATTGGGCAAAGCTCCCATCATGAAACTACCGCCATTCACTTTAACCATATTGTCTAAAATTTCACGTATGGTCTTCAACTGGTCGATTGTAATCGTTTTACTCCAGTTTAGGTATTTCCCGTCGAGTGCGGTATCAACCATCAGTTCCCGTTTTTCTCTTTCCTCCCATTGTTTATATCCATAATAGCTGCCTGCACCAACCAACAAAACCAATAGTAATATCGCCAAACGAAACAGGAATCTTTTCAGTGGCACATCGGCACGCGACTTTAGATGTGGTTCAAATTTAGGGACAACATCTTTGAACAGCGCATCGTTATTATCGCTGTAAAAAAAAGATTCGTACCGTTTTATCCCGGCTATGTCAGGTGGCAGGTGGAGTTTGCTAAAATTAAAATCGGTAGTGCTTTCAGGTACAATTGGTATGATGTTCAATCCTTCCCGATGCAATGCCCGTCCTATTTCAATTCTCACGAAGTCAAGTTGCGCATCATGCCCCAATTCAATAATCTTAGCCTCAAAATCTTTCTGCGTACATCTTGCCAAATACTTATATAAAGCCACATTATCTGGCGCAAAATCCTTCTCGCTAAAAGAAAAAGAGTTTTTCCCCACTATCAGCAAGAAGTCCTTGCATTGATCAATCCGCTGAATCAAAGATACATCGAATAGCCCTGTCAGGTTCTCTCGGTCGAAACTCACACGATTCTTGTATCGTGGTTCAAGCAAGTCTTTCAGATGTTCGGCTTTGTCTCCGGTGTCTGTCCGACGGTAGCTGATGAAAATGTCATATTTGTGGTTCATTGTTATAGGTATATATTTGCTTTAAAACTTGATATAACACAACCGCCGTGTAATAGTGTCTGTTATATAACATGTAGTAGTGAAATTTACCTGACATTTAATTCCCCGTTTTTGTAAATTTGACGGTACGGGAGTATCCCCCATTGTTATCCATTAATATACTAGGTGCTTCATTTCCACTAATGTATGACATTATCAAGTTATCATATTCATCAAGTGCCAGTGATACTTTACATATGCTGTTGTCACCACCAATCATTTCCAATAAAGCAATCTTGCCATTTGAATTCAAACTAAAATTTGTGACATCCCAATATTCTGGCATTTGCATCATCGTACCACAATAGCCCTTGCTATTCGTTATATTTACAATGCCATCTTCTACTAATGTGCATGTGGAGTTGACGGGGTCTAAAACAAGTTCATACACAGAGTTAATCCCTCCTATATGTGCCGCGGCATCTGTATGAATGAAACTTCCACAGAATTTTTCAATAGGCAAGTTTTGATTCTTATCAGTGTTTTCGATCGAAATAACATGTCCATTCGTGACTTTTTTATCAGAACCCAATATAAGGCTAATGGCTGTTAGTATAATTATAACAAAAGCAGAACACAGATAAAGAAACTTACATTTAAGTTTTGATTTTTTATGGAGAAACCGCTTCTTCAGTGTCTTGTAGAAATCATTAAAATAATACCTATCGTATTTCGGACCATTCTTTTTCCTCACATCCGCAATATCTGGCGGAAGGTTTTCTGGAAAACCTTTTACTCCTGCTAAAAACACAGGAATAATGTTCTTTTGTTTTTTTAGTGCATAGGCGAGCTCATTTCTCAGCCAATCATTCTTTGGGTCAAAATCAGGGTCCAAAGTCCGATCAAAAGCGTGCGAGTCTACAATTAGAATAAAATCATTACATTGATCTATTCTTTCGAGGAGCTGCAAATCAAAATCACCACTTCTTAAAGTATCAATATCAAAACTTACTTTATACCCATCTCGCACTAACAAATCATTCAAATGTTTTGCGGTATCATAACCTCCTTCGCGACGGTAACTTATAAATACATCGTATTTCATAGTATACTAAAAATTAAATCGTACCAAAGCACTGGTAAACAAAACCGGAAAGCATTAATTCTAATTAGAATATAGCCAGGTATTTTTCGTTATCCTACAATGGCGGAATTACCCCAATAACCAATTTGCTTCATCCTTATTTTTGGCACCACACTTTGGACAGAATTTAGCATGCGGAACCACGGGATTTCCGCAATTCGTGCAGAAACATTCGGTAGAAACCGGGCTGTTAATCGATGAGTTTTGTATTACTTTCTCGGTAATCTCCAACGCTTTGTCATCCAGTTTAGCCTGTGTGACAAGCCCCCAAATCTGTGTGATCAGTACCGGCCAAAAGAAGAACATTGATATAACGGTGGGGATGGCCTGTTGGCCGAAGATGCCGACGCTGGCTTCAAAAGCTACATCATTGCCTTGTGGCACAAGCGTGACGTGGAGTGCTGTACGCATACCGAGTACGGCTTTGAATACGCCACCTTTGGTGACAGAAATATCGTAAGCCCCGCTGTTCAGAGCGTCGGATTTTACTTCATAACCTTCATTCTGAAACTCCCCTTGGATGCGCGATGCCATCACAGGGATGAGGGAAGCTGCCCCGTATAATGTCTTTTTCGTGTTAAAGGTTCCCATGATGATTTACTTGTTAATGGTTTGTAATGCGTTAAGTTGATAGACAGCGTAAAGCACGCTGGCTTCGGCCAACAGATTCTTGATTTCCGCTAACTGCGCTTCCGTGTATTTGGCCTCAATCTCTTTGAGCATGGAGACAACCTTGTCTGACTGATCCTTTACTTCTTCATCGGTGACAATGCCGTCCTCCATGATTTTCTTGAACGAATCGTTGTTGGCAACCCATTCGTCAATGTTCAGAATCCCTTTTTCATTGAAAAACATGGTCTTATATTTTAAGTGTTACAGATGTCTTTTTGAAATATACTTGCTTTCTTGCCGAATTATCATTGCTCCTACAGTTTACATCCACAATGCTTGCAGAAGTGCCATGCCGGTTCCACCCTTCTACCACAACGCGGGCATTTTTTGCCCGATGCCTGCTGATTGAGATTGGACATCAGATTTTGATATTGAGCGGATTTCCCCCAGTTGAGAATCTCGCGAACACGGACTGCACTAAATGGATGGCTTTGAGCCGCAATAGCATAAACCTGCAAGGCTTTATTCCACAAGCCATCGTTCCGAATGCTGTCGTATAGGTCCGCTTGTTTCGCCCATTCCTCCATATTTACTTCTGATGTGATTGATTTTGGCCCACCGGAAAGCCGGGCCATCACACTTGCCACAATATCCGGCGAAGTGACGATGCTGGCTGCACGGTCGCATGACAATTCGCTTTTGCGCTGCCAATACAAAATGGCGTATTTGACCGGAACGGTCAAAGCCCCAAGCACCCCCAAGGCATCCACACCGCTCAAGATGTAATTGGCTATGGTATGGTAAAGCACATGCCGGCACAGGATATGCCCGCATTCGTGCGCAATTACAGTATCTAGTTCTTTCCCATTCATCATTTCGACAAGACCGGATGTCATAGTGATGAATATCCTCGTGTCTCCAAATGTATACGCGTTGGGGAAGGGGCTCATTTCTAAGTAGAACTCCGGTTCTTCGATTCCCAATTTCTCACAGATAGGTGGTAAGTGATTGTATAGATCGGGCAATTGTGTGGGCGACAATCGAATGGCCGATGCCATATTCATGCCATACATCAGCTGCTCAAATCCTAATGAAAGAATCTTCCTCACCAATGTAGGAAATCCCGGAATGCTTTCCAACTGTCGCAGGGCAGTTGCATCTTCTGGATGGATAAATTCTGCTGGTTTAATCATATTCTTGATACATTAAAGATGTTCTTGACGATTGTCCGGTCGTATTTCTTGGAACCGTCTAAAAGTTCATCATACGGGGCAATGTCTTTGTGCTTAAACCGTCTTTCTTTTGCCTCTTTAAGTTTTGCGGTCAACTCTTCTTTCGCTTTATGGTTGTTAGAAGACATAACTTCCTTAAATGCCATACGCTTGGAAAGCGGGTAGGGGCTGAATCCCATCAGCAACCGCTCTATATTCCAGCGGTTGTGTTCCGTCCTTGCCATTAAGTCGATATCCTCTTCCGAAAGGTCTTTGTTCTCATGAACAGATAAGCTTCTCATCTTGAACGGGATGGAATTGGCGGCATACATATTTGACTGTTGAAAAACATACTGGGTGTTGAACCAGCTCTCGACAAGTTCTTCCTCTTCGCCTTCTGGCATGTCCTTGATGGTTCCATCCTGACTGTATAGGTACATGATTCTTCTCGCTTGTTTCATCCGTTCATGATATTGCTTGTCAAAGGCGTCGGTTTTCATTCCAAAAGGATAAATGTGAGAATATCGAGGAGAGTATTTGACAGTCCGCATCATTTGGTCGCCTCCCGGTTGGTAAACGAAAAGCGGAATCTGCTTCTCATTGATGATTTCAGGCAGGAAAAGGGCAGCAGAAGCATTCTCTTCCGGGGAATCGCCGCAAAGGGCTATGGTCAACAGTTCGGACTTGTCATTGTTTTCAGCACACTTTTCTAAATAATCTCTTACTTCCGGAGCTTCTATGCCGCCATCTATGAACTCCCATTCTATATCCAAAAAACCTTTCCTGTCGGGCGATGAAGATACATATCGGGCATCTGGATAAGATGCATTGCACTGTGACGGATCTTCTAAATTGATATATTCCCAATATGACAGCTTCATTAATTCGCTGTAGCGGCCTAAGAAGAAATTCATTTCCTGCTTGATTCCAGCCTGAACGAATGTGATTTTTGTTCGAAGCCCCTTACTGTGGAAGTTAGGGAAATGGCATACATGGGCTGCTGTAATGGCCATGGCATATCCCATGGGAGTCATTCCTACAATGATGAAATGTACAAACTTATCGTCATCCGTATGGATTCCATTCCGGTCTAATGTTGGATACATCTCTCCGTCCCGGTAAGATTGGCTGACCAACACACGCTGTGCTACATTCTCTAATGAATTTACGACGGTAAGCCGCAATTTGCCAGAAGACACATTGTCTTGCCTATAATAAAAAAGTTGTAGAGAGGTGAGCCGCTCCAACACCATGTAACACTCAATGGTACGTTGCGAACGCTCGCAAACTTCTGTAAGTGCTTCATAACATTTCATGTTGATGGAATCATGTGCTGGTTCGTCATCTTCCCCCAAAAGATAAACGGCCTTGGTTTGGAATGCATCCAGCTTGTTCAGAGTGTCTTTCCGCACACGACTTCCATAATACACATAGATGTTGCGTGTGTACTTCTTGGGGATTTCAGAAAAGACATGGGCACGTACTTCTTCCGCGTCTTTTGAAGTAAGGATAACGATGTCGCGCTTGGTGTTCGCTTCGTCCTCCAACAGTGATTTTATCAGGTTCACCAACATACTACCGGCTCCGATAATCAGGATGTGGTCGTCCACATCATAAGCTACTCCTCCGTTGCGGTATCGGTCAATCCGTCGTTCCAAAAAGTTTCCGACTGAACCGATTAACAGGCTTGTAAAAAGCACAGCACCAAGAAGAGTCATTAGCAACTGAAATATTACATTCCCGTTATTTGTGGAAGAGCCACAAAATGAGCCAGGATCAAGTAATAACTCTATCACTCTCCATCCTTTCACATTAAAACATGATGATATGATTAATCCAATACCACCACCAATGATAAGTAGAAAAATTAGCCATACAAATTGACTTCCTTTTCCTTTATAAAATGCCTTGTCAAAACTCTTTCGTAGACAAGTCCAAACCGCTTTGATCATTTTAACAATTACATTCATCTTTATTCCGCTTTTCTTTTATCAAAATACTTCTCTACCGTTGTGCATACTACCATATAGTCGTATTCTTTGTAGTCGGGGTTTGCAGGCAGTTTGTCCCAATCAGTAATACAAAGGTGCTTTTTTGTCCTTTCCTTGCAACTATTCGATATGGCTTTTGCTTCTTCAATCGGCATGGGCAAATATCCCATCATCAGGTGTGATGCGTTCCATCTGAGGTGTTCGCCTATCGAAACATTGAGGAGTCGGCAACGCCAATCCTGTTCTGCTTGGCTTCCTGTTTCCATTTTAATCGGCCATGACGGAAGTACGGGCGTCTCTGACATATCATGTAGACCCAGCAGCACTTCTTTGGTGTAACAGTGCTTGCTGTTCGCCCTGTCTTGCATCAGCTTCCTGTTTATTCTTCGGTATCCTAATAATTTGGTCTGTTCTCTTCCTACTTCGTAATCCCACCTATCGTTAAACGACCTGCATTCCTCATGGGCAACCTGGCAATAAGCTTCATAGAACTTGACTGCTTCATCTTTTTCCGCATCATCCACCACCCATTTCTTTGTATAAATGTCGCTTGGATTACCGAAATGTTCCATAGCAGAAAAATGGCAGTTTCCATAAGCTTCAATTATTTTTTGGAATTTGTATTCAGAGCCGGAGTCATAAAGGCGCACAAGGATTTTGAATTTATTGAAACCGTTCTGTCGGTGTTGCAGGGCATATTCATAAATCATGGTAGCAATGTGTAGGTTGCGCTCGTCTTCCCCTGTGGCAACTACCACGTAGTTTAGATTGTCTACAAGTCTGTGCAATTGGTCAAGGAATTCGAGTGTTCCGGCATTGCACGGGTGGAGTGTAATTTCATTTATGTCCTCTAAAAGAGGTAAGGACGGTATCTCTTGGTACAGCTCTCCTCTCATCTCGTCGACTTGTTTGTCGAACACATGAAAATCCACTGGCGTTTTCTTTCCGTGGCAGTCTGCAAAAGCTGAAAACTCATAAAGGAATCGTAATGCTTCCTGTCCGGTAGTGCCAAAACCGATGATGAATGCGGTGAACGGTTTCTTTGTCTCCACGCAACCTAACTGATGATTTATTTCTACAAAGTTGATGGGATGGGCAAGGCATTTGCCTTCTTCGTTTTTCCGCATGGCAAACTCCATGACGGCAGCTTTCGAATCATCAATGATTTGTAGTTTTCCTTTGGTAGGTTCAGCCAGAATTGCTACTTCCTTTGTTTCCCTGGCATTACAGTATATGCGATTTGCATTTCTTCCTGCTTCACAGGTCAGTAGATTGATGGCTGCGTGTATATTGGCATTTTCATTGTTGGATAAGATAAAAAAGTTTGTTTCCTCTGATCTGTTCATGAATTTTGCCAGCTTTCCGAGGTTTATCTCCCGAAGTATTTCCGGATGAGTCGCATCTATTGCATCCGGCGACATTGAGCTTCGTAATAGGATATACTTTATATCTGAAAGTTGCTTTGCAGCCTTAGATTTATAAGACAGTAAGCCCATTATGCCACTGAAGCCCTGTCCGGTCCTGTTTTCTTCTTGAGTCTGCGGCCAATCTACAAAAACAATTCTAGCCTTACCTTTAGTCTCTTTGTAGATATTTTTAGCCAGAAGCATGCTTTTTTCATTCAATCCCCAAAACACATTCAGCTCGGGCTTCTTAGGTGCATATATCCAGATGAGTCCTCGCATATAATCCGCCACCCGTTTGCCAAAGCACGCTACAGCAAAAATCATGCTTACCGCTACTGCTGACGCATGGATGAGAGCAAAGCAAAACATGTAGCCGGAGTTATTTTTGCAATTTTCCGCAATGCCAATCAAATTGGATTTTGACAAAAACATTTCGAATGCAGACAGGGCTGAACGCAGTGCAAGCGTCACAAAACAACCCACTGTTCCAGCATAAGCATACCCGACATAATATATAGCCATACCAGAAACGAAAACAAGCCAAGCCGTTTCCGGTAACACTTCATTTATCAGCGATGGGATATTAAACTTTCCTCTCACCAATCTTACAAGCTCTCTCGCCCACAAATACAAGCGTATGATACAGACTATAAGAATAAAGAAGAAAACAATCCATACCGGGTTTATGAAACAGTAATTCCCATTTTCCAGCTGCCCTAATAACACACTGCTATTTTCTGAGCACGAATCTTCAACAGCAATAAATAAAGGTAAGGTAAGCATATATATGATTTTACAAAGTCTGTTCCCGTATTATACTGATTTAAACATTTGATTATCCTTGCCTGGAATCTTTGCAATAAAGCTGTTCGGTATATAGGCTGTAGCAGCAAGACAAACTCCTTCCAACTTGACCACTACACGTTGCTGCCCTGTCACTCTCGCTACTTTTCCGACAACTCCTTCAAAATCGCCTTTTACAACTTGTACCCAGTCTCCGTTCTTGTAATGGCATTGTTGTGGGGTTACCACACATATATGTTCATTGTTGACGCTCGTTAAGCGGATGAAATTCACCATCTCCCGGTAGTCAACCGTAAGAGGTGGATTTTTCCCACAGGGCAAAGTCTTGAAGTGGTCGTAATAATAGGAAATGAAAAATAGGGCCGGTGTTGTTTTTATGCAAGAATCCAACACTTCTTGAGAAGTATATGCAAACAGTAAATTAGAAAGAAGAGGTTGAAGTGATTTCCTCCTTTTACCCTTGGTGGATTTCCATACAAAATGTCTTGGAATATAGGTGCTTACATTGTTTTTTTCTAAAAAAACGATAGCTTGATTTGCCCTATTGTAGGTTACGCGTAGTACAAACCATTTCTTGTCTGGATCAGGCGCGTATTTCACCGACACCTCTGTCGTAATGTCTTGTTTTTCAGAGGGTGACGCTGGAGGTAAGTCCGGCGTAAGAGGATTATACTCGCCTCGTCGAGTTTCCACATTAGACAATGTGCTCATAGTAAACTAGTTACAACCCGTAACACTTTTGTTTCCCTCTCTTGTTGAAAGAGGAACTCCCGGCAACAAAGTTAAATACCTCAAATCCGCAACTACGCGCCTATATGATACAGAAGCGAAAATAATCTGCATCGTTAGTAAAAAGGGGGCACAGTGCATCGAATGTCACCATAAAGACATATAAACGCCCCTTACCCCACCATGCGACTTGAGGCAATACGCAAAGTCACGACCATAAGTTGTCGGTGTTATCCAAAGTCATTCTGGAACACATCAGCATAAGCGTTGTTGCATGAATAGATATT
>OLZH01000459.1_pt1 | contig 14990 bp, 17 predicted proteins | sample 1673821 | NCBI WGS metagenome assembly OLZH01 (sample SAMEA103958128, study PRJEB25191) | human gut metagenome | reverse complement strand
AGAGTCCTCCATATCCTCAATCAACATGGCAGGCTCATATTTTTTAAGCTCATCTTTAAAGCTGAACATTATCTGTTACCTCCCATTATAACCGTACGCAAAGCACCTATAAGATAAAGTGAGCCTGTACAAAGCAGAACATCGTCTTTTCCTGTATTTTTATAGGCAAATGCGTAGGCTTCTTCTATATTTTCCAAACTAAATCCTCCTCGGAACATTCTCCATTTATCTCTATTTTCCCAAAGTTCTTTCAAATTTTCTTTTGTAAGATCTCCTACAAGCAATTCTTCATGTCCAAAGCATAAGAGCCTGTTAAAAAATGGCTGAAATCCTTTTCTAACAAAGTTTCCATATCAGTCGGATAGTTTCTTTCTTTAAAGTGACCAAACTTAAAAAAAAAGATATATCAGACTAATTTAATGGAAACAGAGTGGAATATATATAGCAAGAGTGTTGAGTCTGCAAAAAAGAAAGCAGAAATATGATTTACATTAAAGTCAGGATCTAATCTTACTCTGCATTTCATTCTATAAACACAGTTTCCCTACAAGCGCCTCAACTCATCATTGGCCGCCCCTGTACCTTTATACTTGCTCTTTGTTGTATTAAACCTATAGCGCAATGAAATAGAGAACTCGCGCGAGTCATATCTATGATCTTTTGAGAAGGAATATGCTCCACTGCGAAGAAGCGTTTTACTTTTTTGCTGGCGGAACAAATCATCTCCCCTTACCTCTATACTCAAAGCATCATTCAAGAATGATTTTCGCAGTGAAATATCAACATAGCTATTAAAACGATCAAAATATACATTGCGCAAATCCCCCTTACTCCTGAATTGCATATCCAAACTAAGAAGGAAATTTTCTGGCAATGTAAATGAATTAGACAGCACACCCGTAAATCTGGGTTCATTCAATTTTAATTGTTGCCCATCACTATCAATAGTCAGCCATTGTTTAGTTATTCCAAGACTTAAACGGGATTCCCATATACCAATATGAGGCGAAGCCGAAATAAAGGCATTCAGCATAGGCAGACTTTTATTCAAATTAATACTTTTCAGTAAAATGGTATATTCATTCGGATTCAATGGCTCACCCCAATAGATTATAGCATTTTTAGTCTGCTGATAACCTAAGCTGAGTTGCAGAAACTTCCAAGAAGCAATCCAGTTAAGATTATGAGTGATTTCGGACTTCAATGTAGGATTTCCCTGCTGTATGCTGAAACGGTCTATATATAATGAACTATTGCTCAACAGCCTGTATGAAGGACGTTGCGTCTTTACCGTATAACTAATTTGCGTCTTAACCTTTCCAATCCGAGTATTGAAGGAAACATTCGGATAGATATTATCATAGCTACGGCTCTGGTCATCTATATGCAGATCATCTTTATAATAATCAAATTTTATTTGCTCATAGCGTGCACCAAGTATAAAGTCGCCTATGGAAATAGATCTGCTATATTCGGCAAAAGCCGTTATATTCATTTCATTCATCTTGCTGTTGGATGAAGGCACATAATTTTCAACATTCAGATAATTGTCTTTGCGATGGGTATAAGTCCATTCTCCGCCTACTGAAAATTTTCCTTTCCACACAGGATAGGACAACACCAGTTTGGCTGCTGCCAAATTATTTGCCACATCACTTGCAGCATGTACATCCCGGTCCTCCTGCTCTTCACTTTCCTCGCCAGTAATGTCCTCCTGTAAATAACCGCTTTGATAGTAGTCGGCATTGAAGTCTATTTCCAGATTACCCACGCGCCCCGTATAGTAAGCATTCAACTGATGATTTAATTCATTATCTGTTTCTGAGCTTGTAAAATTCTGTAAACGATCAAATACCTTACCGTCTAAACTGACTTTACTAGTTGTATAAAGCTTACTATCATATCTGGGGCTTCCCTGAATAGAGTATTTTATTCCGATAGAATTATTTTCATCAAACATATAGTTCATTCCGATATTTCCTCGCAGCCATTGCTTATTATCATTATATTTCAATTGATTTTCCAAGTCCAGCTGTTTCTTTGAAATTAAAGTCTGATGTACATTGGTGCGTTCACGAAATTCCATCTTATCATATCTGAACATGGCAAACATATCCAGCCCATTATGGCGATAGTTCACATCTGCCTGTTCCACTAAGTCTACATTTTCACTTTGATAATAACTGGAATTTAGATTGAATCCGAATCCATCGCCAGTGCGGCGGATAGTCTGAATGCGCACCACAGCATTTACAGTGGCATCATAGCGCGCACCGGGATTAGTTATCAATTCTACATGCTTAATATCTTCCGAACTGAGTTGCTCCAGCTCAGACTTGTCGCGTACTTCCCTGCCATTGATATAGATAAGAGGCGTTCCTTTGCCGAATACTTCAAAGGAATCTTTATCCTTCAATATACCGGGCACTTTTCCCAGTACATCGTTTGCCGATCCTGCCTTTGCTAATACGCTGTTCTGCACACTTGTTACCAATGCATCGCCTTTCATGCGAGTTACAGGCAAATTGCCTTTCACTACTACTTCACCCAGCAGTTGTGTATCCGAGTGCAACAAGATAGTGCCTATATTCCTGTCCTTACATTCCTTATATGTTGTAGCATAACCTACAGATGAAATGCGTAATATCCCTTTAGATGAATTTTCGGGTATGGTAAATTTTCCATCCTGGTCACTGATAGTTCCATATATAAAAGTAGAATCAGGCAATGATAAACATACGATATTAGCAAATTCTATCGGCTGATTACTTTCATCAACAATTTTTCCAGCTACTGTCTGTGAATATATAGAAGTAGTAGAAACTACCCAAATCAACATAATATAAAGTAACTTTTCCATAATATATAATTTTAATTATTCATTTTCTGAATGAGTAAAGACCATAATTGAGGGTCCTTGCGGATAGATGCAATTATTAATAATATTTGTTCTATACAAAGAAGCGTTATTTTACAAAAGTCTTCATTAGGGTATGCTTCAAATTGATTTATTTTATGATTGAAAAATCTATGTACAGTACATCCTCCACATAATCTTTGTGCCCAACATTTTTCACACTTTTCATTTGATCTAAAATCTATTTCATGATCAAATGGTTTATATAATTCTGGATAATTATAAACATTATAGCCATCAATACTACCTAACTTACATTCTTTAATACCATTTATTGTATGACATGCGTATATAGTTCCATCAGTGCTTACAGCTAAATACTGATCTATAACAGGGCATATATTAGTAGATGTATTATGAACAATAGCATGTAGAAGTAACCAAAAATCTTTAGGCAAATATTTCAGTTCTGTTCTTTTTAAATATTCCAAATCAATGGAGTTCCATAAATCAAGCAATAATTGCAGACTAAGTTCTTGATCATTGACCACTACACCTTCAATTCCAAAAGTCTGATCCATAAATTTTGAAATATCTTCATGACTATAATTATGATCAATATGTAACTGCGTATAGGTTGCTTCGTACTGTATTTTTACATTGGTTTTTTCTTGTATAGTATGGATAAAATGAGCTATCCTTTCATAACTTCCTTTTCCATTTTTATATATTCTCTGAATATCATTAATTTCTTTAGGACCATCTATACTGATAGTCATTGCTGAAATATTTCTCTTGATAAATGCCAGCATCCTATCTGTTAATATTGTCCCATTAGTAATAATTACGAAATTAGGCAAAATATCTATTTTCCCTTCTTCTTTATAATATTTAAAGCGATTGCACACTATCTCCATTCCTTTAAGATTAAGCATCGGTTCGCCTCCAAAAAAGACAATCTTTTCAACTCTTTCAAATTGTTCTACACAAAAATCTACAAACTCTATTGCTGTTTGCTCTGTCATTAGGTTACGTTCTTGATTATAACTTCCACCTCCACCAAAACAATACTTACATCTTAAATTACAATCATTAGATATATGTAAAGTGATTCGCCTTATCACTTTTCTTTTATTTCCATTTTGAATATTTGTGCTATGCTCGCCTTTATTTGAAGCATATATAGATCTAATACTACTTCCTGCTTTTTTAATTCGTCGTCTTTCATGATCGTTAAATTTTAAAATTAACAAACTAGTAAACTATTGTGATTTCTTAATTACATTGCAAATGTAATCTCCCACAGTCCGACGCCTCCGGACTGAACAAAAAAAAGATTTTCATTTAACATTCTTTCGTATTCTCATAGAAAAACTGCCTTAAATAAAAGTAACCACACTTTTATTTAAGGCAGTCTTATAGAATCACTTATACAAGTAGCAGATCAATTCATTGCCGCACCTTAGTTATTGATAACCGGCAATAATTTTAGGCCCTTTCTCTCATTCTTTTTACGCTTGGCATCTGCCTTACGGTTATTGATAACCAATTGATAAGATTCAGCCACAGCATTCAGTTCATCGGCAAAGGCAATAAACAGTTCATTATCATAATAAAAGAACATATCAGTTACCAATGAATATAGCTGATTCAATAATCCATTACAGTCCTTATACAGACTAGTAGCCGAAAGACCTTTCTGTTCTTTTACAATACCACGTTGTGTATCTAAGTCCAAATAAAGATTATTTGCCTTTTCCACTTCAGTGATGCGATCAGCCAGATTCAGTCGTTCTACTGAATCATGGTTTTTCTCTGATTGCAGAATCAAAATGTAACCTGCAATACGGGCAGACATATCGGAACGGGTAATTATCTTATTCATTTTATAATTTCCAGTCTGATCAATAAGGCTTTTTGCAGCATCTTGATCTTCTTTTGTTCCTATATCTCTTGCTCTTGATGTTCATCTGTAATGCGCTGAAACATTTGCGACGAATATCATGGGCTTCGGACAGACCGACTGTTTCAGAATAAAGATGGCTTTTATTTAACTTTTGACCATATTCAGCTAATATAGCCTGTAATGCCAAATGCTTGTTGGTTAAATCCACTTTATCGTTTGCTGATTCAGGTATCTTTCCAGATCCGTCTTTTACAACTGCATCCGACGAACCTTTCAATAGCTTTGCATATTTATCATATACACCTAACCAACGTGACATAAAATCATAGTTTTCTGACAAATTCAGAAAATTAATAGAAACTAATGCTCTTGCTTCAATCATTTGTTACAAATATATATAAGTTTAATCCTCATTTTTATTTGCGAATTATAATTTTCTTATCAATCTGACCACAGATTGGATTAAGAATACTCAAACATTTGCTTCACATTATCTATATAGTCTTCTTTTACACGTACCATTGTCTGTAATGTAGAGGGAAATATAGAATCCAATGAAAACTGCAAGAATTTAATTCCAGACTCTTTTAAAAAGTAAATATCATCCTCTTTTAGCGGTATTTTTGTACTCAATAAAGGTGTGAATCCATATTGCCCCACTTTTCGTATCACCTCTTTCCAATCAGGGAAAGCAAAAATATCACCTCCTGTCAAAGCCAGATTCCCCCCATATCATGAGCTTCATCTATCACCTTTATAATTTGCCAACTTGTCAAATCGTTCTTCCTGTTTCTATCCGCATAGCAATACATACAATCCGTCCTGCATTGGGTTGTAATCATAAAGTTAAGATTCAGCGGAACAGAAGGACGTTTAGGTATAAAGTCTGTAATATAAAATAATTCATTATCCGTATAAACACTTCCCTCCGATTCTTCCTTAACAGAAGTCAGCAGATACGGGGGAAAAGAAATCGTCACTCCTTTATAATTCCATCCTACTTTTACTGGATTGCCGATTATTTTTCGAATAAACTTATCTATCAGGTCTGGTTTTATATTTAGGGTATTTGCTATATTTTCTATTGAAGCATTTAATTCTCCTTCTCCAATATGTGACAAGATATATCCAATAGAAGGTGGAACTACGCTTGCAAAAGCCATGGCATGTTCTAGCTTAGCAGTAATTAAAGCTGATTTAGCAATGATATAAGAACAATTATTTTCGTTTCTAATCACATATTGTGGATTCAAATAGATATACATAATACAGCCGTTTTTATACATAAAATAGTAAGGAGGGCATGCCTCCTTACTAAATTGAATATTTAAGATCCATAATACTTCTATCAACACTGGATGCAAACTATAATCAATCACTCTTTTTTTGTAAATAGTGATATAAAATCTTTTCAATATTGTTTTTAATTTCTACATTTGTTCGCTATACATAAATGCAAATACTATGACTATGAAAAAAACAATTGGAATAAAAAGAAACTTTATTATTATAATAATAGGTATACTCTTTTCTGCCTGCACACAAAAAGAAAAGGGTCAACGTAAAATCCTGAGGGGTATATCCGATAAAATCCTATCTTTGTGTGAAACAAACGAATCATCAGCGATTATGGAAACTAACGGTTACCGTCTCCTTCTTCCCGAAGGTACCTTGGATTATTTCAACATTTCCGCTGTAAAGGAAAGCAGTAGTGAAATCGTGATTTACCTGGAAGAGAAAAATGAGCTTCCCGGTGAATATTCGACTGTCAAAGTGGAAAGCAAAGGCTTCTACGACCCTGTAGTAGTCCGGGACTTCCCCATCCGTGGCAAGAATCTTTTCCTGAATATCCGCCGGCGCCGGTGGATTTTGAAAGACGAGGGGCGTTACGTAAGCCGTAACTGGAAACTGGTAGCGGAAGGCAGCCGTATGACGCATGAGTTTGCGTCTTTTTTAAAAGAATTATATTGATACGCTTCCTGTCAGTTGTAAGCTGCTGGGAACCCTGTTCGGTGTGGACGGTGAGCTTCTTGAACGTCAATACCGCAACCACTTGAGCGGTTATCTGAAATGGGAGTCTCTTCCTCATGCCGGGGACTGGCTTCTCTTTGAGAAGAATATAGGGGCCTATGTGGGTATAGATGAAGTCTGCCTTTCGCGTGGTGAGCTCTATACTATCCTCATAAACAAGGAAAAGACAGGCCGTTCAGGCAGCATCATCGCCATTGTAAAAGGTACAGATGTAAGGAGTGTCACCTCCGTATTGCTCCGTCTCTCCCGGCGCAGACGGTTTCAGGTAAGGGAAATCACTATGGATATGGCTCCTAATATGGAACAGATCGCCCGTGTCTGCTTTCCTGCGGCACGCCGTGTTACTGACCGTTTCCATGTGCAGAAGCTGGCTTTTGAAGCTTTACAGGAAATGCGCGTGAAGGCACGCTGGGAGGCTTTGGACAAGGAATCAATACAGATCGCATACGCAAAGGCGTGCGGGAAGATATACCATGCCCCGACCTTTGAGAACGGGGATTCGCGCAAGCAATTGCTCGCCCGCAGTATCTATCTGCTGTATAAAAAAAAGTCATTATGGACTGAATCCCAACGCATACGTGCCGGTATCCTCTTCAGGGAATATCCCGACCTGAAGAAGGCATACTATCTTTCCATGAGGCTCGGGTTGATATATCACCAGTGCAAGCACAAGGACACCGCTCTGACAAGACTTGCCAGATGGTATGACGAAGTTGAAAAGTCCGGCTTTCTTGCGTTCGGAAGGGTGATACGTTCCATACAGACACATTATCTGGAAATCGTCAACTTTTTCGACAGGCGTTCCACCAACGCAGCTTCCGAATCGTTCAATGCCAAAATCAAGGACTTCAGAACACAGTTCAGAGGAGTAAAGGACAGGACTTTCTTTCTATTCAGACTGACTAAAATTTATGCTTAATCTATGAATCCCTCAGGTTTTTACGTTGACCCTTGATATGCCTATTTTTACTATACATCAAAAAATAAAAAATCCCCGTAAAGTATTAATTTACAGGGATTTTCTTTGTTTTACAATTCTTTCCAGCGGAGAGACAGGGTAATGAACCTATCTCCTTATGTCGCTTTAATTCAACTCTTTATCAATATGTCAATGCTTAGGGGGTACAATTTAGGTCTCAAAAAAGACGTTTATTTGTCGTCCTTTGGCTGTTCATTGTCTGCCTAAAACTTCGGTTCAAAGATACAACTTGTTTTTGAAATACGCAAATCATTGAATATAAATATTCTGCGGTTAGTGCAAGGTGCAAGCTATATTTATATATATACTTGCACCTTGCACTAAAAGAATTTTATTGCCCCCTATGCTTCTTCCTAAAATCAGTAGGATTACAATCTTTGTATTTCTTGAATAGCCTATTCAAATGGCTTTCATCCGTAAATCCCAGTTCCTCTACTATCTCGCTAATTCTCATTTCGCTGTGTAAAAGCCGACTTTCCACCATTTTCATCTTATAGTTTAAGATATACTGCTGCATGGTTTCGTTGGTCTGCTTTTTGAAGTATCTCCCAAGATAATTGGGTGAAATACCAAAATGCTGGCTTATCGCTTTGGTTTTTATCTTTTCGGGATAGCAAATGTTGGATTGGATATATTGCAAGATGTTCAGTGACTTTTCTTCTGAATTTTCATCTATCTGTTCAGGCAGGAACATAGCAATGTTACGGGCAACAACAATAACAATCGTGTTGATTAACTGCGTAATAATTTCACTGCTGTATATATTCCTATTCACATATTCACGGATAATCGCTTCTATCATAGGTTTTACCAGCAATTTATCGGTTTGATTACGTAATATACAGCCGGGACGGTGATTGGCATGTTGCAATATAAATTCCAGCCGTTGAATGTTCTCCGCCCCAAAAACAGCCGAATGAATGTAGATGTCATTGAACTTTATATATACGAACTTTGTCGTAGTGTGAATGTCGAAAGAATGTATGTCACCGGGAGTAATCATGAAAAGATGCCCGTCATGATATGGAAATTTGTTGTTGTTTATCCACTGAATACCTGTTCCCGATAGAATATAGACCAGTTCAAAAAAAGTATGGTCGTGTTCCTTTAATTGTGATTCGTCCAGTTCACTGAAACAGATTTCAAACGGTTGGTGTAGATTTTCCCTTTTCATTTTGTGAATTTTTCTATTAGGACGTAAAGATACAAATAAAAAGAAAAATAATACATATATTTACACTCGGATATGTATAACTTTGCCACAAATAAGATGAAGCAGTAACTTTTATTAGGATGAGGTATGAAAACAGAATTGGAAAAATGCTTGTCGGGCGAATGGTATGATTGTCATGCTCCCGTATTTATGGGGTTTAAAAGAAAGACGCATGAATTGTTGCTGAAATACAATTCATTGCCGTATGATTATAAAGAGGAAAAGTATGCGCTATTGAAAGAAATGTTTGAAAGCGTTGGCAAGAAAGTTTCAGTAGGGCATTCTTTTATATGCGATTATGGCTGTAACATCAGCATAGGTAATAATGTCAGCATAAACACCGGATGCACCTTTGTGGACTGCAACAAAATCATTATCGGCAACAATGTATTGATAGCCCCCAATGTGCAAATCTATACGGCTACCCACCCTGTTGAATTGAATGAGCGGCTAACACCGACAGAAACGGAGGACGGGACAGCATATATCCGTCACACGTATGCCTTGCCTGTTACCATTGAGGACGGTTGTTGGATTGGCGGCGGTGTCATTATCCTGCCGGGTGTTACTATCGGTCGGGGAAGCGTTATTGGAGCGGGAAGTGTTGTCACCAAATCCGTTCCGGCAAACAGCCTTGCCGTAGGAAATCCATGTAAAGTAATTCGGGAAATCAATACTTCCATATAGCCATGATTAAATTAGTCGCTTTCGATTTGGACGGCACGATAGGCAATACCTTGCCGATGTGCATACAGGCTTTCAAGAAAGCCACACAACCATATATCGGACATGAATTGTCGGATGAAGAAATGGTTCATACTTTTGGTTTGAATGAAGAAGGTATGATTGGGTGTGTCGTTGATGAACCCTATCGGCAACAGGCATTGAATGACTTTTATGTGATTTATAAGGAATTGCATCAAGAAATGTGTCCGACACCTTTTGAGGGAATACGTGAGTTGATAGCCTTGTTAAAGCAAAAGGGTATCATTGTGGCACTTATCACCGGAAAGGGGATAAATAGTTGTGATATAACCTTAAAGCAATTCAATATGAAGGATTCTTTTGCAAAAGTCATTACGGGAAACGCAGAAAGGAACATCAAGTCGGAAGCATTGAAAGAACTCTTGCATGATTATCATTTGGCTGCAAATGAAATTGTATATGTCGGGGATGCACTTTCAGATATAACGGAGTGCAGGAAAGCCAATGTGATGTGTCTGTCTGCCGCTTGGAGTATTCCACAAAATGAAGTGACAGCCTTAGAAAACAGTAACCCTAAAAATGTGTTTTATTCGATATCGTCCTTATTCAAATATCTTAATATAAAAACATGATTGTCTTATTTACAGTGAATTTTATCAACTCAATTAAAACAGAACAATATGAAACAGAGAATTTGCCAAAGTTGTGGCATGTCTATGCCCACTGATGATTTGTTAGGAACTCACGGTAACGGATGTTTGTGTACTGAATATTGCTGCCACTGCTTCCAAAAAGGATTTTTCACCAACAATTCATTGGAGGAACAAATCGAACTGAATACCCAACCCGAAAGTCTGGCTGCATTTAACGAAGCGTCAGGAAGTAATTTTACCAAAGAAGAAGCTATCGAAGGACTACATAAGTTCCTGCCTACGCTTAAACGCTGGATGCCTATCAGACAGCAGGCTGAATGGGTACTTGAACAATGCGGCTACATCACACTTTCCACTATCAGTGAAAATGGTTATCCTCGCCCGGTAGCTATCGACCTATTGCGCCATACCGATATATCAACTTTATGGATGACAACAGCCTTATCCACAGAAAAGGTAAAACATATCAGACAAAATTCAAAAGCCGGAGTTTGCTTTGTTCACGAAGCAGACAGTGTTACTCTAACCGGAAAAATAGAAATACTTACTGATGCGGAAACCCGTCAGACCTTTTGGCAAGATTATATGCTACACTATTTCCCGCAAGGTGTAAACGACCCGGATTATTGCATTCTTTGTTTCCATACGGAAGAAGCAGTTTTGTGGATAGACAGGAAATTTGAGCGCATCGTGTTATAATGTAGCCATTCTTGTTTTCGTATGAAAAGTTTGTCTTATCATACGAAAATACTACTGGTGCGATAAAATCGCGTTAGTTAAAAAATCATCAAATAAAGAGAGTTCTTTGACATTTTGGTTTGAATTGATAGACGAATCTTGCTTGGTTAACAGCGTCCGCAGTTCTGTACGTTCCAACGCTGAGATTTTAATCAAGGTAGCCACCTCAGTAATAGAATAAGGACTGTTATATTCAGCCTTGATTCTTGCAACTGTCAGATAGGATATGATTGCAGTCCAAAGGTGGACTTTTACAGCATTTTCTGAAAAGCCCCAAAGGTTTTTCACGACAATGTTCTGCTTGATCCACTTGAAAAACACTTCAATATCCCATCGGTGGCGATATAGATTGGATATTTCCAATGCGCCGACCTCAAAGTTGTTGGAGATAAAATCAACAATATTGTCATTATCCGGGTCATACACTCGAACGAATCTCATATCCTCCGGATATAGTTTGCTCGACTTATAACCTGTGACTCTGATCCGGGAGTCCTCAATGATACCGGATTTAGCATCGGGTATATCCATCTGCTCAATGGTTGAGAACTTCATATTCTCCTTTGGACGTGACAGCCAAAACGCCTGTGCTTGATGAAATCGGAACAGTGCCTTGAAATCAACATAGGCTTTGTCCATGACATAGAAAGCGAATGGCTCAGGCGTAAGTACATCAAGTTCATTACTATCGTGCCATTTACCATCGGTTATATGGATATTGGCAGGGATACTTCCACGTAAGTCAAGCAATGTGTGCATTTTAACAGCCCCTTTGCTGTACTTACCCAACGCCCATGCTGCGAGTTTGATGCTGGTTGATATGGTCGTTGAATCCAACGCATAGATAACATTATCTATGGTTATCTCTGAGAGTTTGACCTTTGAATACATTGGTCGAACCAATCCGATGAGATAAAAGCCAAGTCCCTCAAATATACGATAATCACGTGCTTCGTTAGCCCGTGACAACGATGTGTGGCTCACGGATTTGCGGAAACCGAGGTGATAGAGGATTTTTGAGTGAGCCTCCAGACATAGACAAATATCCCGAAGCGAATCGCATCCAGTCAACTGCCCAAAGAGCAGATGCAGAAGATGAGAATAACTATTGAGATTCTTTGCGTGCCAATCGCCTTTATATTGCTTTACCTGTTTGTCAAACTGATAGCGCGGTATAAACTCGATGACTTGGGAGAATATAAACTTACCTTGATTCATAATCTTGATGCGCTGAACAACAAGACCAATAAATCAATTTCAAATCAAAAAATCAATGTTCTCGTGTATTTGATTAAATACTAATATTTTAACCGCAGTGGTTAGATTTTTATCGCACCACTACTAATACGAAAACAAGAATAGCTATTTAGGGTAACTTTTTCTCTGGCTTATTCCGTATATTTGCTTTCAAATAAGAGAACTATGGATATAGATAACGAAAAGAAATATTGCCAAAGTTGTGGTATGCCATTAGACATTGAGGGTATTTCAGAATATGGAACAAATTCTGATGGTACACTCAATCAGGAATTTTGTTCCTGTTGTTTAAACTCCGGCAAATATCTTTTTGATTTCTCAATGGAATACCTCATTTATCTTTGGGGGCTTTTCCCCGATTCCTATAATCAAATTGCAGGTACTAATTATAAAAGCGAGGAATTAAGAAATGTTTTATCCGACAGATTGCCTAATCTAAAGCGGTGGAAGCAAAAAATAAACACTGCCCATATACACTATGCCCTTATAATAAATGTTCAGGAATATATCAATCGGCATTTATTTGAGGACTTAAACTCTGACAATTTATCTCATATCGCTTGTATGTCGATATATCACTTTCGGAGAGTATTCAAAGATGTTGTAGGAGAGAATGTCGGTGATTATATTCAGAGGTTAAGGTTGGAATATATTGCTTTCAAACTTATTTCAACAAATACAAGGGTATCGGAACTGCTTGAACAGATAAATTTTCACAATAAACATACTTTATCAAGGGCATTTAAAAAGCATTTTCAAATGTCTATCCCTGCTTTCAGGAAAACATATTCAAGTGTTGCTTATGAAAACAAAATTATAAAACAGCCTGACTGTTCAATAAAGAGGATTAAAGAATTCAAAGTTGCATATTTGAAATTTGAGCGAACACATAGAAATAAGCAAGCATATTCTACTTTGTGGGGGCAGATAATAGAATTTGCCAAGAAATACAATCTGACAGATAAAGGTTTCAAATACGTTAGTATCAGTTTGGATAGTCTTGATATTACGGAAATAGATAAATGCCGATTTTTGATAGGGATAACTGTTCCTTATTCAATGGAAGTCCCTAAAGGTTTTGGGACTTTGAACATACAAGCAGGGTTATATTCTGTATTTAATATAAAAGGGGGCAACCATGAATTAAATAAAATTTACCGGAATGTTTACCTTGATTGGCTACCAAATAGCAAGTACCGTCTAAGAGAACAAATGACCTTTGAAATATATGCCAATACTCCCGATAAAACAAGCACGGATGAATTGGTTACAGAAATTTATTTACCCATTGAAGCAAAACAAAAGATAAAATGAAAAACGAAATAATTCAATTTTTAAGAGAGAATATCATTGGCAAAACATTGCTTACTGGTGCAGTTTATAAATTAGAGAACGGAAATTTAGAAGGCGTGTATAGCGATAAAATGACATTCTCAAATTTGGTGACAACAGAAAACGGCTTTAAGTTCAATATGACAACTGTCACCCAAGAATTGGTTTACAATTTGGATGATAAAGGAGCAAGAACCACCATAGCCAAAGATTATACAGGAACAAGTGTGTTTTGTTATGAATTGGCAATGCGAAAAAGTACAAAGCAAATCACAGGTTATATGCGCTGTGTTTCAACAACAGTTCAAGATTCCACAATGGAAGCCGTAGTTTGTGGAATATTTGATGTGACTTTTGACAGGAAAGAATTGAAATGGCAAGAAAACCAATTGCTATATAGAGATAATCCCATAGGAGAAAATAAATATAAACCAGTCGCCTTTCATTCCAAAGTTCGTTTTTATCTTGATAACGGGAAAGTCATATTTGAATATTTGCCAACGCTTTGGGATATATCCCCCGACACATTGGAAAAGAGATTGTCTAAAGATGATTATCCTCCTTATATATCAAAAGAACAATAACCGAATAAAAAAGAAGTAGAACCGGATAATAGCATAAATGAAATAAGCTGTTTATACAATGAAAGAGGTAGTAGATAGGATATTAGAGCAAGTAGAGGCTGATATTTCGGAAATCGACCTCTACGGTTATAATATTATCGAAACTTCTCTTTCAATGGTACATAGGCTGCAAACAGTTCTTAATGATTTGAGAACAAAAATACAGACTTATGTATTTCTAACCAAAGAGGATGAAATCTTATTTTTCAAGACACAGAAGCCGGAGATACTCGGTCGGTTGTTATTTTTCTATAAGATATACAAGATTGAAACGCAATGCCCTAATGGTAGCGATGAAGCAATTAGAAATTATATCAATCGGGAACTGGATAATCTGACTTATTTCTTCAATCGCAATTTGGACTTTTACCAATATTACCGTTCACATTCCACTGTGTACGATGAATATTACTTTGTACGTGGAAAAGCTGATTTGCGGTTATGTACTGATAGCGCACAGTTTGACAAAGACCCTAATTTTTCAACCGGCTATGATTATAAAGTGGCAAAGATTATCGCCAATGAAATGCTACGCATCTATCTGAATAAACGATTGGTGAAACTGGGAACTAATAATCAGATAGAAGACAATTTACAGAAATGCTTCAAATATCCGTTCCGCTTTACAGGCAAAAAGGCATATCTTATCGAACTGGGATATTCGCTTGTATCTTCGGGCGACATAAACAATGGCAA
>OLZH01000458.1_pt1 | contig 15023 bp, 8 predicted proteins | sample 1673821 | NCBI WGS metagenome assembly OLZH01 (sample SAMEA103958128, study PRJEB25191) | human gut metagenome | reverse complement strand
TAATAGTTATTATTTTATGTTTTAAAATTTGTTGCAAAGTTACCCTTACTACCAAGGGTACACAATACCTAAAAATTGGGGTTTTATTGCTAATAATCACATATATAATAAAGTACACAAGTACTTATTTTTAGGTATAAAACTGGATTTTATCACCATTAATAGGTATTGTCAGTATATACTTCTATAACTAATTTTGCAAAAAAAAACAAGCATGGTTAAACTGGTACATCATGAAATGCCTGTGAACAAGACACTTCATCATAGAAAGATAGAGATTCTGGCTGTACTAACCCTACTTATAGGTAGTCTGTCATTCCTTATTTACTCCTATTGTTCCCACGACGCAAATAATCCATTGTGCCGATGTTTGCTTTGCACTTTGAACCATACTCCCGAAGATGGGGAATATTTATATAATCGATACTTAGTAGTAATCAGTATCACATGGGCGGCACTTATATTCGGAACTTTATTTGTAATTTTATATCACATAGAAAGAAAGAAGAAAAAATGAAACTAAAAAAAAGAAATGTGTTTATCGGTATCACCTCATTCCTAATTGTATTGTTTACCATGCCGCTAGGACATGCATTGATGATCTTAATGGAACACCTGATGGAACCGGTAACCATGCATTACGCAACCTTTTTCATGGGATTAATAGGCTTAATAATGGTCATAACGGGCGTATTTGCCAAAGGAGATACTCAACAAACTCTTTGGGGGCTATTCGGAGGTCTGTTATTTTGGACAGGATGGATTGAATTCATTTATGTGTATTACGCACATCGTTTCGGAGTACAGCCACTCATAGTAGACGGAGAAGTGGTAACCAAACCAGAATATCTGATCATGCCCTCTTCTTTCGGATTTTGGATTATGTTCATGTTACTCTACTTATTCAATATAAAAAGCGGATGCGATTTTTTCAATTATCTGCAACAGGTATTTTTCCGCAACAGCAAAGTACAAGTAGAAATGCGTCCCATGACACGCCACACCTCACTGGTTACTTTCATGGAGCTGAATCTTATTTTATGGACCAATTACATGGTATTGCTATTCTGCTATGATGATAATTTTATAGGTGACCGCCATCCTATCACCGCATTGGTTGCATTCGGCTGCCTTGTAGGATCACTATTTATGTTCCGAAGATTGATAAATATCAGTCAATGGGGATACGCTCTCCGTTTTTCTATTGCTACAGTAGTCGTATTTTGGACTTTCGTAGAAGTTATGGGAAGATGGAATGCCTTCCACGAAATCTGGGTGGAACCAATGACATACCAATCAGAAATGATTACCATTTTCCTTGCATTTATCGTGCTAGTCACCTTTTTATGGTATAAATCCATCAAAAATAAGAAAACATTATAATCTTTCAAGCGCTCCTTTATTTATTTTTTATGCAGATAAGCCGAAGGGGGTGCTCCAAAGTGAGATTTGAAGCATTTACTAAAATAAAGAGGGTCATTCATTCCTACTTTATAAGCTATTTCACTTACATTGTATATACCCTCCTGCAAAAGTTCCATAGCCCTTTTCATACGAAGGATACGCATATATTCATTAGGTGTATATCCGGTCACTCCTTTTACTTTCCGAAAAAAAGCAGCACGGCTTACCCCCACCGCAGATGCAAAATCCTCTATAGTGAATTCCGGGTTGTCCAATTGTTTTTCCAAAATAGTCTGCAATTTTTCACCAAATTTCCTATCCAGTTCTGTAGAACATAAAGCCTGACTTGTCATAGCAGGGTCATTAGAGAATTTTCGTTTTAACTTTTCCCTCTGTTCAATAAGTTGAAATATACGTGCTAATAACAATCTGGAACTGAAAGGCTTCGTTATGTATGCATCCGCACCACTTTCTACCCCTTCAAGTTTATTTTCCGAAGTGCTCATAGCAGTCAGCAAAATAATGGGAATATGACTGGTCTCAAAATCACGTTTCAGTTTACGTGTCACATCAAAGCCATTCATACCAGGCATCAATACATCACAAATAATCAAATCTACCTCAAAAGACTGAGCTTTTTGTAAACCGGAAAGCCCATCCGGTTCACTTATGATCTCAAAATAAATACCAAGTTCCGTTTCTAAAAACTTACGCACATCTCCATCATCTTCTATTATCAATATTCTTTTTTTATTCAAAGGGTCCGGGGTCACTGAATCATGATTTACTGTTAAATAGGTATCACACTGCTCATGAACAAACGATTCTTCCTGAAGGATGCTTGATACTAGGAAATCGTTTTTTCCATAAACACTGGAATCTAACGGTAAGATAACAGTAAACACAGAACCACCTCCCTCATTTTCATCAAATGAAATGCTTCCTTTATGTACATTTACCAGTTCATAAGTCAAATGTAAACCGATTCCCACACTGTTATGTGAAAAACCACTTTGCATGAAACGAGAAAACAGCTCTCCTTGCTTCTCCTTAGGAATCCCTACGCCGTTATCACTAACCGATATAAATAATTTCCCCACTTCCTCATTAACGATAATTGCAAAAACAACCTTTCCTCCTTTAGGAGTATATTTTAAAGCATTCGAAAGAAGATTATAGACTATTTTATCCAATTTACTTTGATCAACAAACATCTTATAAGATGACGTAGAAGGAGCAAAATGAAAATCAATCTGTTTGTCATCTGCCGTTTCCTTGAAACTTCGATAAATATCATAAAAGAACACCATCACATCTGTTTCTTCCAGCATCAAGGAAAGTTTATTGTTCTGCATTTTACGAAATTCCAACAATTGATTAATCAGACGAAGCATCCTATTCGTACTTTTATTCATCAACTGTATGGGATAAACCATCTCTTTGGGAATCTTATTCAAGCTCTCTATTTTTTCCAAAGCTCCCTGAATCATTGTCAACGGAGTACGGAATTCATGTGAAATATTAGTAAAAAACATGAGTTTGTACTCTGTCAACTGTGTTTCTACCTGAATGCGATTCCGTAAATTATTGAAATTCCGTATCAAACAAAAAGCAACATACAACACAATAACAACGACAAGAAAATAAAAAAGATAAGCCCAAGTGGTTTCCCAAAACGGAGGCGTGATAACAATATTGAGCACAGTTTCTTCATCACTCCATATCCCAGCAGAATTACATGCTTTTACATGCAGATGATAAGTGCCGGGAGAAAGATTTTTATAAGAAGCAAAATTCAAAGAAGAAGGGGTACTCCATTCATTATCAAAATGACTCAATTTATAAATAAACCTTGAAGGAAATGCCAAAGAATAATCCAATGTTGAAAATTCTATAATGAATGAATTCTGGTCATAATCTAATTTTATATTCTGTGTATAACTTAACGCCTGTGTCAAAGGAGAATCCTTCTCACCAACCTGTACTGTGATTCCGTTCACTTTCAAATTAGTTAGAATAACATTCCGGGTCATAGGAGATGAAGTTACTTTCAAAGGATCAATGACTATGACTCCATGATTTGTTCCAAATAGCAAAAGTCCATCTTCAGTTATGGCAGCGCCATGTTCGTTATATACATTTCCTTGCATAGAAGCTGAAAAGAAGAAATTTTCAAAAGTTTCCGTATCAGGTGAAAAACGAGATAAACCATACTGAGTGGCAATCCATATTTTTCCAGTCTTATCTTCGATAATAGATTCTACCATGTTATTGACCAAACCATCAGTTGTGGAATAATGGACAAATTTCAAGTTCCTATAATCCTCACTAGGGTTACAAACAGAAAATCCGCCTCCCAACATTCCTATCCACATACGATTCTGACTATCACGAAAAATACATTTAATTTCATATCCGGGCAAATCTCCATTTTCATAATTATAAAGTTTATAATTATGAGCATCAGCAATAATGGAATCTCCATAAAAAACACATAATCCCTTATTAGTTCCTACCCATAACCTTTTTTTATTATCCTGAGTGATCATCCTGACTTCCTGCAAACGACCGGATCCAGTCAGGAACTTACGAAAAACATACCTGTCTTTTCGTGAAACCGCCAAATTCAGTCCTCCCCCAAAAGTTCCTATCCACATCCTATTTTTATCATCACGATAAATATCGAATATATTCTCATGTGCCAATGACAAGGTATCACCTGCCATTTTATGATACCAACGTCCGTCAATACATAAACCCATCGTACGGGTTCCCAACCATAATTTACCATCTCCATCACAAGAAGCCGCATAAATATAATTGTATGGCATCTTATAACAAGATGCAGCCTCCAAATTTTTATCATAAGCGTAAACATTCCCTTGACGCGTACCAAACCAGAAACCACCATCGGGCATCTTTACCACTGTACGTATAGCATTCACATAATCATTTACACTCTCATGTTCCGGATAAATACGATAAGATCCTTCACTTAATACGGACAAAAGTGTAACACCGGCAAACTCCGAGCCTACCCATACATTTCCCGAGTGATCGAGTAATAAGCTATGCAGAAAATTGGAATGAACTAGATTTTTACCAGTCTCCTGATAAGTGTAATGGCTGATTATATCTTCTTGGGGATTATACACAAATAAACCATAGCCAAAAGTAGATATCCATATCAATCCTCTGTTATCCTGTATTACTTCATAGCGTTCCTCGGCAGCAGGCATCATCTGAGTGGCATCTATCAATGACAGTATTTTACATATTCCGGTTTCCTTCTGAAAATAATGCAACACACCGGTCTGATTAAAAACATAGAAATCCCCCTGATTATCTCTGACAAAACGAGCGTTGGGGATATTAATCGGGTTGTCTAATCTTACCTGCCGGGTAGATAAATGAAACCTGTAACTTCCTTTTGTTGTAAAAAGCCACCAATCATCTTTCGTGCCAAAATGAGTAGTAAAATGAAAGTCAACGTCATCCTTTCCGATTCTTTGAACAAAATGTAGTTTTTCATCCTCATCATAAACATAAATATCACCATTATCAGCAAGAAAAAAGCATGCGTTCTCATAAGAAAATGCTGCTCTGAAATTATGCATATCAGAAATTACTTCGATTTTGTTTCTTGTTACTTTCACCAATCCTTCCTGAGTACAAATCCAAACATTCCCTCTAGAATCTTCAATCAAACTATTCACTTTATTAGAAGGTAGTTTGCCATTTTCACATTGAAATGTCACAGAGGAAAAATGTTCATTTTCAAATGAAATCTTTCTGCAACCTTTTTGTCCATCCCATAACCAATTATCACCATTAGCAGTTTCTACACGATAAGCATAAGCTTGGTCGTGTTCCCCACATCCTGTAAAATCCACAAAACAATTATGTCTTAAATCATAGCAACTGAATACATTTGAAGTAGAAAGCACCCATAAAAAACCATTTTTATCTTCATCAATCTTCTTGACATGATAATCCGCTAATGAAATCGGACTATCCTTTTCCGGTAACAATGTTATAAAAGAGTGACCATCATACCGGCTCAGTCCATTAGTGGTACTAATCCAGATAAAGCCTTTCTTATCTTGAAAAATATCTCTAATTGTATTATTGGCCAATCCGTCACTGGATGTAATATGAATAGATTGTATATCAATAACTGCATATGCATTCCATTCCAGACAAACAAAGAAGAGCAACAAAAAAAATATACGATTTTTCATATCATTCGGTTTAACATCAGAATAATACCGCAAAATTAAAAAAGGTATTTTAAAAGTGATTTTTAAAATACCTTTTTTAATTAGGAAGCCTTTACTAACCAACAAGCAGAACAAGTTCCTGCGATGCCATTCCTTCGACCTCCACTTTTACTTTGAGCTGTCCCCGCATACGCCCTGCCTGTACTACTATTTGGGCACGACCCAAATAAGTGGGTAAAGTATGACTGCTAAAACGTTCACTACGACGCATCTCGCCACTATCTATCCCCATCAAACGTCCGTTACCCTCCACGGTCACTTTCACTTGTCTGTCATCTATCCGTATGGGGATGCCTTGTTCATCATATAAATTCAAAGAGATATGAGATAAATCCTGCCCGTCAGCCTTTAACTGTTCCCGATCCGCTTTCAGAGTAAAACGGACAGCTTTATTTCCGGAAGTCTGTATACTGTCACGGCACACTTCTATCCCATCTTTATACCCTATCACCACCACCTTACCCGGACGATAAGGTTGATTCCATTTAATCGTATTATTTATATAATCCCGTGGCTTTCTAGGTCCATATACCTTTCCTCTAGGATCTATCAACATCACTTCGTCACAATTAGACGGCGTTTGAATCTGCATGACACGCGCATCCTGATAAGGAAAAGTCCAATCGTGTACCATTCCCGGTGCTTGCCAATGGTCTTTACCCGGATCTTCATCCAAATTATAATCTATGACATAAAGTCCCCAAAAAGGCTTCTCATTCCACAAAGCCCGAAAATATCCTCCTCTAGGTTTTTCAGACATACACATGTCAAACGGAGCAGAAGGCCATCCCTTACTAGGCCAACCTGAACTCTCCCCAATATAATCCACACCGGTCCACATGAAAGAGCCACAAATATATTCATGTTCCATTACATAATTCCATGGATTTTTCTCATCATAATCACGTGAATCAAATTCACGTATGCTACTATAATAAGGATAGCTCTCACTGATCAGGCAAATACGTTCCGGGTATTTCTTTTTATCATAAATCAACCGAGGTTCCATATAATTATACCCTAGTACATCTGTCACCGAAGCAAATTTATCTTCAAATCCCGGCTGCAAAGCGAGCATAACAAGACGGCTCGGATCCAGTTGATGTACAAAATCCTGCAACATACCAGCACGTTCAATCCCTGTATCATCTTTTAATTTTGCCTCAGCCAACTCATTACCTATACTCCACAAGATAACAGAAGGATGATTACGGTCACGAATTACCATATCGCTGATATCCTGCTGCCAGCTAGAATCAAAAAATTCTTCATAATATCCCGATTTCCATTTATCAAAAGCCTCATCTATAACCAAAAAGCCAATAGAATCACAATAGTTAAGAAATTCCGGAGAAGGAGGATTATGCGAGCAACGGATAGCATTCGTGCCAAATTCCTTTAAAATAAGCAAACGGCGTTCATAAGCTCTATCCGGTACAGCCGTTCCCAAACATCCTGCATCCTGATGAAGGCACATGCCTTTCAGCTTAAGATGTTTGTTATTGAGAAAAAAACCCTTGTCTTTATCAAATTTCACTGAACGTATTCCAAAAGGAGTCAGATATTTATCAATTGTCTTTCCTCCTTTTTTTATAATGGTTTCCACCGTATAACGATAGGGAAAATCCAAATCCCATAATTTAGGATGGCTGACTAACAAATTCTGAACTACTTCAGCTGTTTTTTCTTTATCAAGTTTCAACGTAGTCCGGGCCATCACCTCTTTACCTTCTGCTTTTACAATTTTTCCATCACCATCCAACAGGCGTTGCTGGACAATCACTGTTGTCGGTAACTCCATGGAGTTTTCGATAGTAGTGACAATCTTGACCGTTGCCTGGGATTCAGTTATCTCCGGTGTCGTAACATAAGTTCCCCACATTTTTACATGAACAGGGTTAGTCACTTGCAACCAGACATGCCGATAAATGCCGGAACCAGTATACCAGCGAGAAATTTCTGAATGATCTACCTTGATTTTCAAGTCATTACTCTCTCCATATTTCAGGAAAGGGGTCAGATCTGTTTCAAACGAAGTATATCCATAACGATGATAAGCAATCTCCTTTCCATTCAAAAAAATAGTAGCTTTATGATAAATACCATCAAAAACAAGACTAACTTTTTGATTTTTGTAACTCGCCGGAATCATAAAAGATTTGCGATACCAACCTATGCCACCCGGCAAATAACCACTCGCTCCTCCTGCTTTTTCATCAAAATCCAACTCCACACTCCAGTCATGCGGTAATTGTACCTCTCTAAAATCTCCATTTTCTCCTAATCTAAACTGCCAGTCAAAGTCAAAATTCTGCCGAATGCGATTAGCAGCCCCCGGCAAATCAAATACAAATATGCACAAAATGGCAATAAGCAACTTTTTATTTTTCATAAATAATCTACTTCTCTATTTTCCGATAAAAAGAGGGTGTGCCACATAACAAAGCAATTATCAAAAATAGCTTTTGACACACCTCTTTACCTTTTCACCTTCAAAACTAACTTTGTTTAACTTATATACTTAATATCCCTCATTTTGTTTATATAATCCCGGAGTCACATTTAATTGATTCAATGGAATAGGATATAAATAACGTCCTGTCTTTACATTATTCTTATCGGTACCATCCGGATTATGATAACTATCAAATAAACTTTGAATTTCCGTTTGCCATTCCCCCCAACGCACCAAATCAAACCAACGCACTCCTTCTCCCATTAATTCTATTCTACGCTCCCGTTTTATCAATTTCAAAGCATCTGCAGCACTTACCGTATTCACCTCATCACAACCGGCTCTTTTACGGATATCATTCACATAAGCTACAGCTTCCATTATTTTACCTTCTTCAACCAATAACTCAGCATACATCAACATCATATCTTCCAAGCGTAAAATAGGAAGATTTACAGGCCAGTCATTATCGTCTTTCATTGTGACTTCCGGAGTCAGTGACATCCCAAGTTCCGCTATCTTCCGTTTACTAGGCATAAACTTATAAAACATTGATTTTGTATAAACATCCACTTGCGAACCATCTTCCAAAATCAATTTCTCTTTTGTATTCGTATAAGCCGGATAATTAGGCTCTGCCTCATATCCTGTCAGAACAGAAAAACCATTCCCTCTTCCATCTTTTTTCCCATCAGAATAAATTTTATCAAATTCATACATCAAACTCTTTTCCACATAAATTTCATTTCCAAAGATTCTTCTATTCGTATAGGAAGGAGGTAGAGCCATACTGAAATTAAACAAAGCGCTGTTGCCTGTTCCTCCCGTACGATACTGAATAGCAAAAATAGAGTATTTATTATAATAATCCGTGCTCGGCATCCACTGCTTTCTCCATTCATCAAGTGTCGGAGCCCAATATTTATTCTGATTGGATTTTGAGTAATTCAACACGATTTCCAATTGCTTTTTAGCTAATATCTTGGCATCGGAATCATAATATGGGAAACCCGCCAAAGTCATATACACACGTGCCAGCATAGCTTCTGCCGCCATCTTGTCCGCACGCCCCTGCAATACAATCGAAGTTCCATTCGCACTCACCATATTTTCTTTTAGAGGAAGCATCGTCTGCGCATTAATCAAATCAGGAACCACTATATTATCCAAAACTTCCCGTGCAGACGATTGAGGTACTTTCTTCACTTCACTAGGCGATAAAGGAGCATCAATAATCGGAACATTACCAAAAAGGCGTGATAACTCAAAATAAGCCCATCCTCTCAGAAAATAGACTTCGCCCATAAACTGCTTTTTAATCTTATCATTCGATTCAAAGTTACATCCTGCTATTTTGGCAATAGCAGTATTCGCATCATAAATTACTTTATACCATGTATTCCATACACTATTAAAAGTTGCCAAATCACTGGTAGCTCTGAATGTGCTTATCTCTGAAAAATCTCTCAACCCATTAGGTCTTGGTTCTGTCCATGCATTATCCGAACGACATTCAGACATCAATAAATACTCTGAATTGGCAAGTTCACGCAAATCGGAATAAATACCTACCACCCCTTGTTCAGACTGACTGGGAGTCTGATAGAAACCATCAGAGGTCATTAAATCAGCAGGAGGAGTTTCCAAATAATCATCGCACGACATAACAAAGAACATCAATGCACTCAATTGCAATATATTTTTCAATTTGAACATAGCTCTATATTTTTATTAGAAATTAACGTTGATACCCAAAGTGTAAATTCTCGGTGAAGGATAACCACCATAGTCCAATCCCAAAGCACTGCTACCTCCGGGTGAGGAACTGGCTGCCGTATTGGCCGCCTCCGGAGAGTACCCTCCATAATAACTATCCCATTTAGCCAGATTTTCAATGGATACATATACACGTACATAGGAAATAAATTTAGGATTAATAGGTAATTTATACCCCAAAGTCAAATTCTTGATACGCAGATAATTGGAAGAATATAACCATCGGGAGTCTAACGTAGCACCTGTAGTAGAACTTAAAATATAAGGTACTTTTCCATTGCCCGGCTCATCTTCCGACCACCATGCCTCTCTCCAATGTCCTAAAGCATTCCCTTTAGCCCCCATACCCGGACGGTCAATGGCACGTCCCAATACACCAAAAATCTTTCCTCCTGTCTGAGCTGTCATCAAGATAGACAAATCAAAATTTCTGTAAATAAAAGTATTCGTCATTCCAAATACTAATTTAGGAGTAGGACTACCTAAATAGTCCCTGTCATTATCTTTATCGAACACACCATCATTATTTACATCTTTGTATCGGATATCACCCGGTACAATTTGTTTTCCTTCAAAAGTAACCGGCTTTCCTCCATGGGCAGCACTGTAAGCATCAATTTCAGCTTGATTTTTCCATACACCTATTGCATCATACATATAGAATGTATTAACAGGCTTTCCCACAGTCAGAATATTAGACGGATTGTTCTTATCAAATCCCGAATATACCGGAGTATTATCTTTCCCTAGAGCTTTCACCTCATTTTTATTATATGACATATTGAATGACGTACTCCATGAAAATTTTCCTGTGAGATTATGCGTATTCAATTCGATCTCAAAGCCTTCATTATGGATATCTCCTAAATTATCCCAAACGGTAGTAAAACCGGAAGCTCCTTCCACAGGTACCTGATATAACAAATCAGTCGTATTCTTGGTATACCAATCCAGCGACAATTGAATTCTATTATTGAAGAATCCTAAATCAAGCGCAACATCAGTACTATGTGTTTTTTCCCAACCTAAATCAGCATTACCTAAAGAATTTGCCTTATAACCGGGAGCACCTGCATAATTTCCTGCAGACAAAGTAGGATAAGCAGCCGTGTTACTGATAGAATTATTACCGGTCACACCATAGCTAGCCCTCAGCTTCAATGTATTCCACCAAGACATTCCCCAATTTTTAAAGAATTTCTCATTTGACACTAACCAACCTCCGGAAACAGCCGGAAAGATGCCCCACTTATTGTTAGCTCCGAATACGGAACCGCCATCATAACGCAAACTACCGGACAACATATAACGTTCTGCATAATTATATTGCAAACGTCCAAACACAGACAACAATTTATTGGCTGTTTTCTCTGTTACCGTATTAGTTCCTGCTGTAACTTTCGAACCATCAAAGGAACCTGTTATGGCATCATTGGGAAATGGTTTGTTAAAAGATTGGGCCGTACTGAAACCAAGATTACTCTGTTCGGAAGAAAAACCCGCCATTACACTAATTCCATGATTGCCAAAAACATGGTCATAATTTGCAAGAGCCTGCAAAAGAGTACTCCATTTTCTTTCCGTATTATGCCCCCCCGAAGAGTTTTGTCCTTCTCCCTGCGCCCAACTACCGGTTGTACTAGTGTACTTATAATCATTTCCATCCAAATCATAATAATTAGCCGAAGCAGAAAGTTCTACCCTGAAATCTTTAAACGGAGTGATACGTACGAAAGCATTCCCAACCAAACGCATCATTCTATTCTGTTTGATATTCTTCTCCATATTATAAACCGGACTCGATGTGCTTCCCGCCCAAAGATAATAGGGATTCGGATCAACATTTGTCATATATCCTACCCCCGGTTCCGATACCGGTGTAGCATACAAAGCCTGATGTACCTGGGAATCCTTACCATTTGCCTGTCCGGAACCATCCTGCACAATATACGTAGGAGCCATATTCATACCTATTGTAAGATATTTGTTTATCTTTGATTCAATATTGGCACGAAAAGAGAATCTTTCATATCCCGTACCGGTAACGATACCAGCCTGATTCATATATCCACCTGAGAATAAATAAGATGTGTTTTCCGTCCCTCCCGAAACATTCAAACTATAATCCTGTACGATAGAGTTACGAAAAAACTCATCCTGCCAATCCAACAGGCTAAGTTGTTCCGGATTGGGAGTATAAGTATGCGCATTCCTCATGTCATCTCCCAAATAGTTAAACCAACGTTCATCAAAAACAACCAGATAAGAGTTTGCCGTACCTGCCTGAATTCCGAGATTAGACAAACGTGTGGCATTATCATCCTTTATACTGGCACTAGTCAAACCCAATTTCTTCGCTTCCTGCAAATAGTTTGCATCATTCCATCTCAATTTAAATTCCATCCATTCCGTCGTATTAAGCACATCCATTTTTTTCTCTAATGTCTGTACACCGAAACTAGCATTGAACGCCACCTTCGCTTTTCCACTCTTACCTTGTTTAGTACTAACCAAAACAACTCCATTGGAACCACGTGAACCATAAATCGCAGCAGAAGCAGCATCTTTCAAAACTTCTATGGAAGCGATATCCGAAGGATTCAATCCGCTCAACGTATTCATAGGCACCCCATCAACCACATAAAGTGGATCGGAATTTGCATTGACAGAAGCCGCACCGCGGACACGGATCTGCATATCGGCTCCCCTGTTGTATTACGTACTGTCACTCCAGCCAATTGACCTTGCAAAGCATTCTCTGCACGAGCCAAAGGACGATCCTCTATTGCCTTAGAATCCATTTTGGCAACCGCACCCGTCAAAGTGCTTTTCTTAACCGAGCCATATCCTATGACTACCACCTCATCCAATGTCTCAGTATCTTCTGACAATACCACCTTAATATTGTTCTGTCCCTTAACTGATACATCTGAAGTTTGATATCCGACAAAACTAATCTGCAAAATGGCATTGTCGGCCACATTCCTCAAAACAAAATTACCGTCAAAATCGGTAATCGTACCATTAGTAGTACCTTTCACCAATACACTGGCACCAATTATGCTCTCCCCTTTTTTATCAAGCACCACGCCCGATACATTCTTAACCTGAGCAAACAGGGTCATCGCAATTACCATAAGAATACCAAAGGAAAGCATCCTTTTAAAAGAATGCATACTTCCCGATAGTTTGTTCTCCGAGTCTTTCATTTGTAATTAATTAAAGTTATACATAAAATCTAATCCCTTCATTTCTTCATCAAGGAACATGGCAAAACTAGATATAATGCCATGAATAAAAAATAGCCGGAACAGCCACAAACCTCTGAAAATATGGAAAAGAATCTACATAGATGGAAAATAGTATAAACAGGGCAAAAAGCGCGATTTATTCAAGCTTTTATAAGTTTGGAGAAACGACTGTGCAGATAAAAAAAGGCTCCTAAATTGTTCTTTCCAGACTAAGGAATCTCTCTATATCACAACCATCCGCCTTAATGAAAAGAATCAAGCCGTACAATTTTCCATTGAATAAAACAATAAATACAGATACAATTGACTGTTATTGTTTTTCTTTGTCATCCACATAATATGAACCAAATGAAAAACTTATTTATGAAACAATTACTATCACTCCTGTTATGCTTGAGCATAATAGTACCCTCAATGGCAAAAAAAGAACAAAGAAAACAAAATGTGTTTCCTGATGGTACTCCTATCTCCGAATGGTTTCTCCAAACTAAAGTGGTCCATCCTGACTCCTTAGGAAAAAAATACGACCTTTCCGATTATGGAATTGAAAGCAATCCCCATATCGTTCAAACACAAAAAATACAAAAGATCATAGACGAAGCGGCAGCCAATGGCGGTGGGGTCATTTACATCCCTGAAGGAATTTATAAAAGCGGTTCCCTCTTTTTCAAACAAGGGACTCATCTTTATTTGTCAAAAGGCGCCACCTTACTAGGTAGTGAGAACATTATGGATTTCCCTCTCCTCATGACTCGCATTGAAGGTGAATACTGCAAATACTTCGGTGCATTAATCAATGCCGACGGGTTAGATACCTTTACAATTAGCGGCAAAGGTACAATTGACGGAAACGGCACTCCCTACTGGAAAGCTTTCCGCCTACGTCGCGAATGGAATCCTCAATGTACAAACAAGGATGAAATGCGACCACGCCTACTTTACATAGCTCATTGCCGTAATGTGCAGGTTGCTGATGTGACTTTACAGAACTCTCCTTTTTGGACCAGCCATTATTATCGCTGCGATAAAGTGAAATTACTCAATCTACGAATTTTCTCTCCTATCAAACCTATAAAATCAGCTAGTGCGGACGGTATAGATATGGATGTATGTACCAATTTTCATATTAAAGGATGCCGGTTTACTGTAAATGATGACGCCATCTGCTTTAAAGGTGGAAAAGGACCTTATGCCGATCAGGATACTTATAACGGTCCCAATAAAAACATTCTAATAGAAGATTGTTTCTTTGATCATACTACTGGCAGTTGCATGACTTGTGGCAGCGAGTCCATCCATGTCTATAATGTATTAATGCGCAATTGCAGAGCAGAAGGCGGTAATGAACTACTTCTATTGAAAATGCGGCCTGATACTCCGCAACACTATGAATACATCACAGTAGAAAATGTAAAAGGCTTCTGCAAGGCTTTACTAGGAGTTTCGTCATGGAAACAATTTTATGACTTGAAAGGAAGAACAACGATTCCTAAATCCTACGGAAGCCATATCACGATGCACAACATAGAACTGAAATGTGACAAATTTCTAAATGTGAATAAAAATGAAGCTGAGTATGAGTTATCCAATTTTTCATTTAAAGATGTAAAGATCGAAACTAAATTTTCCCAATGGAATAAAGATGCTTTTCACAATATTCGTATGAAAAATGTTATAGTGAATGGCCAATACCAGCAATAATTTAAATTTAAGGATCTTTTCCTTATTGTTTACAAGATAACAATAAGGAAAAGATCCTTAAATTTTTCTCCATTCCAAATCACTTATTTACATTCACTCATAAAAAATCAGTAAACATCTTCCACTTTATAAGCTACCATCCAAAGCATCCGGCCT
>OLZH01000457.1_pt1 | contig 15033 bp, 17 predicted proteins | sample 1673821 | NCBI WGS metagenome assembly OLZH01 (sample SAMEA103958128, study PRJEB25191) | human gut metagenome | reverse complement strand
GACGATGAGATGGCCGCACTTGGACGTCTTAACCTGAAACATGAAGCCGTGGCGGACGCCAAGTTCAAGTCTGCCATAGGCGACGCTCTGCCAACGGCTGGATGCAGCGTGAGACTTACGAAGTACGCACCGAATGAGATGCACTACGAGGTCAACTCGCCGAAAGGCGGCGTAGTTGTTTTCTCGGAGATTTATTATCCGGGATGGACTGCCGCTGTCGACGGAAATCCTGTCGAGGTAGGGCGGGCCAACTACACCCTGCGCGCTATTCACGTGCCGGCCGGCAAGCATACTGTCGTCATGGAGTTCCGCCCGACGAGCATCACTGTGACCGAGACCATTGCCTACGTGGCCATTGCTCTTGTACTGATCGGGTTTGTGACGGCACTTGTGCTGGCTGTTCGTCGTAGCCGCAAGGGACGTGTATAGCCCAAAACGCGACTGAATATCTGTTTAACATGGTTTTCCCGTCCGCAGACCTCGCGCAGGCTGCGGCCGGGATTTTTATGATGGAACGGAAGAAAGGATGAGGGCGTGCAATATCCTCGCTGTATCGGCCTGTAAGAGGCAAGTGTAAGCAAAGATATGGCAGCTCTTCAAATGCTAGGTAAGGTGCGGCCGACAAGGTGCAGTCTCTCGGTGGCTTATTGTATAAAGCCCAAAACTGTTGTATATTTGTGTGAGGTGTTGCAAACTTAGTAAAAAAGAGCCTTTTTCGATGGAGATTCCCGCCCCACCTTGTGTGACACCGGAAGCGGTCATATTCCGCACTTTTTTGCGTCCTGCGGGAAAACAAAAACTCCCGATTTCGTTTGGAAATCAGGAGTTTACTGCTAATTGCTTTTCTTCAAAGTGGTGCCACCAGGAATCGTAATCTAACGATAAGTGGCTGAATATCTTTGATGTAACTTTTAGCTAAAGAAGTAATCTCCCGCTATTGCTCCACCGGAGGCTTGCTTTATTTTGCAGTGTCTTGCGGAGTCGATTTCCTATTACTCTACAAAGGTAACGCTTTATTTTGAAATACAAGCAGATGCCTTGTGTTTTTGCTCCACCTCATTGGGGAATTTCAATTTAAGTGGATAATATTACAGAATATACTTATTAAATGATGTTATTGTTTTTACAAATAATCACCAATCTTTAATGATTTAGAATAACTATCAACTTATTTATCTGAAACAAATCTCTTGACATGTTCAATAGATATATCTTGTCATCCTCTTTGTAATTCAAGAAAGCTATAATATCCTTCTCTATATCAAGTTCAGGAGTCAATTCTCTGTTATATTCTATACAGTTTGTTTCTGTCATATAAAAATAATATTTGCGATTTACACCTAAAGATATATTATTTAAACAAGTTCATTATCTAGTTTATACATTAACATACTGGCGAAATGTAGTTGCCTAACAGCTTCTGACTTAGATATTGTTAGATTACAATGAGCCTGAGGATTTCTGATTCCTATCATTGCTCCTACAAACATTTCCATATATCCTTGCTGAATATTTATACCAGTTTCAGTTGAAAGATCTCCTAGTTTAATAACTGGATTTTGAATAGAAAATGCAGCTTGCATCAATTTGCTACCATCTTTTTCAACGGATGTCCTGAGTTTATATATGCTTTTAACTCGGACATTTATCTCCTTAAATGCTGCTTCTACTGCATCTGCATAATGTTCTTTATCATAACGACTTTTAGCAACAGAAATTATCTGAGGGTGAATGTCATCCCAAATAGACGCTGGATTGTTATTGCTATATCCATTTAGATATGTAATAGTTGCAATAACTTCTCCAAATGAATAAGGATTTATCCCATTTCGTGGAGTAATAAATTCTTGCCCATACTGATTCCTTGAAATAAGATCAGGAGTCTTTAAATTGGGCAAAATTTTGTCTCTAAGCCTATTTCTAAAAATACAATATTCTTGTGGTATAAGTGGTATCAATTGATATAAAACATTGTACAGTTCATTATAACTAATCTCCTCACTTGGAATATGTTGTAGATTAATCATGTTACCAACGCGTTCAATGGCCTGTGCACATTTATTTAACTGTTCCTCGAATTTATCCATAACCTAATATTCGTTTATTTATAAGATAGTTTTTAATAGTTCTTGGCTTTTGGATATACATTCGTCTAAGACAAAAATTAATTCACTCAGATTTTTGGATAAACGTCTCTTAGATTTATTTATCATCAGTTCTGCTTTGGGTAAAATGTCTATAGCTTCTTTGAAACTAACAATACCAGATTTTGCATCTGAGATGGATATGAGTAATTTATTAATTGCTTCATATTCCTCTTTCATACTTTCTTCACTTTCTGCTACAATGAGGGTCTTCATTTTTGTAGCATTATCAATCATATTAAAAAATGAGTCTTTTAATTGCGGTGCATTTCCTTCAATTTCTTTCGATAAATTATCCATTCCTTTTGCTGTTGACTGCATAATCTCTCTCGCTTGAGATATATTCGGACTGGAAGGATTTATATTTTGCAAAAGCCTAGCATTGATATTAAGATTATCATTGTGCTTATATATAGCTTCTGTTAATGTAGAACATATTATATATATTTTTTGAACATTGGTATCTAATTGTTCTCTATAATCTAAAAAACCTAGTTCTTCTATTTCATTGTTCTCAAATCTTGTTATATCGGATTCTATAGTAGGTGGTATATAACTAGATGATAAAGATTTGCAATGAGAAATAAATACAGCTTTATTTCTGTTCCACACTGAAGGTTTGATTCCAAAATCTAATTTATCTGAAAAAACCTCGCAAAGACTATCAATAGATTCATCACAATCAATTTTTATAGCTTTTTTTAATGATTCCAGCCAACCTAATTTATCAAATGAAGTATTAGGTAATAGGATTTGTATGATGTGTTTATTTAATGCCCATGCTGCTCCCATTTCGTTTAGGCATACTTCACTGTTTTTATAATTATCGGATATCATTAATAATACCAAATCTGCACAAGCTATATTATTTTGAATAAACTGAGGAATGCTTTCACCTGGAACAACTCCAGTGTCATCACGAGATGTATATGCGATAGTTTCCGATTCAAGCCCCATACCTAAAAGGATAATTGAATCAACAAATTTATTGACCAACTCTTTATCCTTTGAAGCATGACTTATAAAAATCCTTTTACTACCTTCTCTATGCAAAGGTACTTGTTCAAAAGCAACTTTATTTCCATTATTAAAATCACCACGTTCCATTTTATCCAATAGTACACAAAAATCTTTTCGAATTCTCTGGTAATTATTTTTTAACACATAGCCATTTGCATCATTATTATTTATATTGTTAAAATTAATATATTCATTTGTTTGGTTATCAAAATGATGGCTAAATACTACTATTGATTCTTCATACCACTTATGATATGCTTCAATTGCTTCATAACTATTAGGGTTAATAGCTAAGTTATCGTAATTGTCCCTTAGTAATTTTATTTTGTCAATTTCATCTTTTATAAGTTGCATATCGGACATATAGCTCAAAATTATGATTATTATTTATTTTTGTTACAACTTTATTGTTATTTCCCTCCTTTTATTCTATTACAATTCTTACAAAGCATCTGGCAATTTTCAGCCACAGTAGTACCACCCTCTTTCCATGGTGTGATATGATCAGCTTCCATTTCCTCCAGTTCAAAGTGTTTGCCACAATGTACACAAATACCTTTCTGGCGTTCGTAGGCTTCACGTTTCATCTTTTTATCAAAAGTACGGAAACTCAGATCACGTAAATCACCGCTCAGAACATAACGGTAGATACCGGATTTTTTCATGATTTCATCATCTTCCATCAAATCATGAATTTGTTTTTCCAACGCAGTTGTATCATAGACACCATCACCATATTTGTCGAACATTTCGCCCCAGTCCAAACCTTTCATTTCACGGCGGTACTTAACGAATGTAGAACGTATCCATGTGATGATTGATACGAAATAAGCCCAAAGTTTATTAGCATTTGGATCAAACTGGTGCAAAGCCATATACTTGTCAATACTCTCTACACCGTCATGACGAGCTGCCCATTTTAAGATTGTGGATAAATATGCTTGTTCTATTGCATTACCGTTCAGAAAATCTGCCCCCATTTTATATGCCGGGCAACCATTCTTTGAGAAGTGTCTACGTGCGTCAGTTACAAAAGGTCCAGAATACACTGCATTTAATAATTCTTGGTCAAGAAGTTTTTCTCCAGCAATGTTGATTACACGGAACCAATCCAGTTTTTCTTTATCTGTACCTTCACAAAAATAGCCCGTTAGCTCATAATTGAGGAATTTTTCTTTTTCCTCAGCAGTAAGTGTTGAAAAATAAAGTGTACCTCGATCATGGTCAACTATATTGAAGTCATGGGTATAGAACCCACAGATTGAAAGAGTACGTTGCTGTCCGTCAATCATTTCAAAATTGCCATTATCATCCACACTCCAATACATGATATTGAGAGGAAACCCTTTAAGTATAGTATCTATTACAGCTTGTTGTTGCTTTTCATCATAACGGAACTCACGCTGATAGGGTGGGCGTATATCCAATTTTCCATGGTAGCCTTTAACACCTGTATCTGGATCATTGACATAACCGTCAATAAGATCTGCAATTTTTATTGATTTCAATTCTATCTGCATATCTTACTCCTTTACTTTTTTGGAAGTTTTGTTTGTGCTTTGTTTCTTGGTCAAGGATTTTTCTTCAGATTTTAATCGCCGTTCTACCTTTTTTACGTCCTCTCCCGGTGGCAACTGTTCCGGAACAATTCCACGTTGAAGCAGCATATTCCTTACAGCAGCATTGTTGTCTACATGCTCACGGGTTATTTGTTCCTGGCCATGCAAATCTTTCTGTTGTACATTCACTGAGGTCATTTCTGCAGCGAAATCTTTTGCTTTGATACTAATTGTTGGGAGAAAGTCTGCTAAAGGTCGATTGTCAGGAGCGCCTAACCTACGCTTTAATAATGCTGTGTCTAAATGAAATAATGCCTTGTCGCCTTTAGAACGGATAATGCCGAATCCTTTGTTATCCACGCCGCGCTCATAAAGAATGCCAGACAAGCGGTTTTCCGTTTCAGCTAATTTGTTGCGTGCCACAACACGCTCATGTTCCAATATCCTCTTTTGTACCAATTCTGCTCGGCGTGTCTGTACAGCAAAGTAGTTTTGTGCAAATGCTACTTGGGCTTTGCGGGGGTCTCCATTTTGTGCTATAAGATAGCAGGCATAGCGCGTCAGCATGTAGTCATTTATCTCACGCTGAGCACCTTTGGCTAATTCTATCATTTTGCTGACGTCAGCAAAATGATATGCTGTTTCTTGACCTGCATTTTCACATGCTGTTTTTGCTTTCTCTATTATATTCTCGAAGTTACGCCATTGAGCATAACCCAATAAGGTAGAGAGTTCTCTTGCACTCCAGCATTCCACCCCTTCGTATTCATTGGCAATGGCTTCAAATTGCTGGAATAGTTCTATTATTTCTTCGGCTTTCATGGCTTTTATTTTTTTCTTCTTATTAAAATGCGAGCGTATGGAACAACAACTTCATCACCATTCATCATATATAAATCTCCATCTACTGCTCCTCGCTTTTGAATTTCTTTACGATATTTTTTATGTTCAGGCTTATATGGTTGTACACCTATAGACAATCCTAAATTTGCAATACCTAAACCAATTATTTCAAATTGATCTGGATTATATTTATCCATAAATGTAATAGGTACTCCCATTATTCCCTCATAATCACATGGTATATCCTCGGTTTTATTGACATTTATGGCATCATAGTTTTCATATTTAGAATATTGTTCAGAAGAATATGTTTTATATAAAATCAGTTCTTCATGCCGTTTTTTTATATCCATATTAGTAAACCAGTTGACACCTGAAACTCTTATCATTCCTTCTTTATGATTACTTGCTGTTGCTGTATCTTCGTATTTAGAAATAAAATGTCCAGCTCCTCCTTTAAAACCATATCCTAACCATATTTTGTTATCACGAATTAAAGGAAAAATCTCTTTATAAGATAGTGCATTTTGATGTCCTATAATCAAAAACTTCTTATTGTATTCAATAAGTTGAGCTACATATTCTCTGAATAATGAGAATGGAGGATTGGTAACTACAATGTCTGCTTCTTTGAGTAATTCTATACACTCTTTACTTCTAAAGTCGCCGTCTCCTTTCAGAGACATTACTCCTATTTCGTTTGCATCCGGAGTATGATTTCCATTCTTGTCTCCTTCATAAATTAGATATACAGCCTGCTCGCTTTGATTTTGGCTGAATAAATCCACATTTTGGTTCTTATAACATGTGGTAATCAGTTTTTTCAAACCAAGAAACTCAAAATTATATGCGAAATAGGTAAAGAAGTTACTTACTCGTGGATCGTCACAGTTACATAATACCGTTTTACCACGAAAATGTTCGCGATAATGTTTCAGCTCATTATTGATATCGTCAAGTTGAGTATAAAATTCATCCTTTTTCGCTTCTTTAGCCTTATCTATATTTCTTTTTGCCATACTTTTACATGCTTTTATTTAATAATTCTCTGATATCCACATTTAGCAATCCTGCAATTTTAGACAAGGTTGCTAAATCTGGTTGAATCTTATTGGAGCACCATTTAGAAACGGTGGAACGATCTTTTCCAAGTTGTTCAGCTAACCACTTTCCCGTTTTGTTTTGTTCTACTAATACGACTTTTATTCTATTCAAATTTTCCATTATAGACCGCATTGTTGGTATATAATACAAATATAGTGTTTATATATGAAACAAACATATATAGCGGAAATATTTTTTTCATACTTTACCATCTTATTTTACGTTGTTTTTTCTTTTTCTTCTTTCTCAAATAATCGTCCGGATAGCCTTCAGGTTGTTCCGGTTGCGGGTTAGGTGTGAACAGACCTAAAGAACCGCTGTATAATTCATAGCCATGCGGTTCCTGTTGATATGCCGGTTCACTCTGAACAACTACCTGTCTTTTTGTTTCCGAATATGCTGGTGTCTTTAACGCGGCATCTATCTTGGAATAGCTGAACTGCCTGTCAATTTTGGAACCGCTGAAGGAATAGCCGTTCATGATGAACACGATACCCTGTACTTCATCGGATTTCCCCTTGTATTTGAACCGTACATTTACTTCCTTTTCGCTTAATACGGCAATCAGCTCCTTCCAGTTTCCGGCTTTTCTGACTTCCGTTTTAAGCAGACTGTAAAGTTCATATTTTGTCTTGTCCGGTTCTCTTAAGCGTTCAGTCTTGACATGATCCTTGCCTTTAGCCATGTGAAGACCATATTTCAAGGTCAGTTCCTTGCAGATGCGTGCACTCCGTAACCGCTCGTTTTTGTCGGATATGGTCCTGCCATCATTATCTATCCGGTTATAGGCAATATGTATATGGGGATGCTCCTTGTCGAAATGTCTGGCTATAAAGAACTGTGTGTTCCTTATGCCCATCCGTTCCATGTATTCCAAAGCTATTTCTGCCATAATCCGGCTGGTCAGCCTGTTTTCATCCTCTTTGGAGAATCCCAGTGCAATGTGTCCGACCGGTCTGGATACTTTCGGATTCATGCCGGCCTGTGCTTCGAAAGACTTTGTAATTGTGGCAACATCCTCAATAAACAAGCCGGCATGTGCGATAATCCTGGCATTCTTTTTACTGTCAATGATATAGCCGGTAACCTCACGGAATCCGCTTCCCTTTACAATCTTCGCAATCATAGCAGGATATGGTTCAGCAGTTCTTCGATTCTTGCCACCTGTACACGGCATTCCAGCTTTGCCGTATCGAACCCTCCGGCATTTGCCTTATGAGCCAGCTGGTTCAGATTGTTCGCCATACCGCATAGTTTACGGATATAGTCGGAATGTTCCGCAGTAAGTCTTTGCCGGACATATCCCTTACGGAAACATTCCCTCAGGTATTCACTTGCCGATATGCCTGCGCTTCTTGCCCTGCTTTTCAGTGTATAGTAATCCGGTGTCGCCAGTTTCACGGTAACACGGTATTTCAATTTGTCGGTCGTACTCTTTGGAGGACGGCCGCCCTTGTTGTTTCGTTCTGTATTCTGTTTCTTTTCCATCTGTTGACTATTGTATAAAATGAATGTACTGATTAGACCAGCGGGATGAACCTCTCACTGCGTCCAGTAATGGGAGCAAGCGGTTTCGGTCTGCCCGAAACACAAACTTGCCCCACTAAAAACCAGAATCCCGCTATTTTGAGCAGCTCTGAATATGCCCTCTATAAATTCGGGAGAAATAATACCGTTGTCTGTATCATCTTATGGAGGGGACAGGCCTGTTTTTCCGTTTCTGTTCATAATGTATTTTCTCATTTTGTTTGCCATGTTCCGATATATCTCGGAATGAATTGTCTGGCAAAAAAAGAATATAAGTTTCCAATAGTCAAACAGTTGGTCGGGATGTGACAACAATGTGGCCTATTGCAGTTTGTATGCAGGGCAATCGGTGTGGAATGCGGTATTTTTCCTGTTTGATGAAACAATGAACCGGGGATTCAAACAGTTACTGTTCTATTGACTTGAATATTTACTGACTTAATGTCGTATTGTCGTACTGTTGTAAACATTCATGTTTGTGAATTATTGAAGGAACACTTCTTTGCTTCTTTATCTAATCAATGGCTTGGAAAAGTGATGAAGTAAGGTTACATGGAAATAAACCATTCCTTATCCATTGCTATGGACCTTTATTGAATCAGGTTCATAGATATTTTATTCTGTAAATCGTTATTGGATGGAGTCCCTGAATATAGGGATATTTGAAGAAAAGGATATGAAAGTGGCCTCATAATTAGGATAATCAGCGCCACATGCTGCCAGTTAGGCGGAAACCATTGCCTTTCAGAATATATGGCTTTTCTTTGTCGCAAACAACGGAAAAAGAATAAACATCAATCAACAAAAAAGGAAACGATATGGAATTTGTAGGAATAGAAAAACAACTGTTTGAGGAATTGGTGCGTAAGTTTGAATACTTTGAGCATCGGGTCATAGAAATTTGCAACCGGGAGAACGACAGGACGCTGCACAAGTGGATGGATAATCAGGACGTATGCCGGTATCTGAACATCTCGCCCCGTACCCTGCAGACACTCCGTGATAACGGTACCCTGCCTTTTTCTCAAATCAATCACAAGATATTCTATAAGCCGGAAGATGTGCAGGGTATCGTCAAGAAAGTTGAGGACAGAAGAAAAGAGGCTCTTTACAGAGGACGTAACATATAACAGTTAAACAATAACCACTAAATCCATAATAACATGAGTGAACTGAGAACAGACAGCAGAGAATGGGTACACCGTATCATGGGAAGTCTTGACCGTATGCTGGTCGGGATTGAGAATCTGGCGGTCGGAAACCGTCCCGTACTGGGCGGTGAACGCTATCTGACCGACAAGGAAGTGTCGGCACAGTTGAAACTGAGCAGACGTACGCTTCAGGATTATCGTAATGAAGGGAGAATATCCTATTACCAGTTGGGAGGTAAGATACTTTATCGGGAGAGTGATATTGAGAAAATGCTTCAGGAAAATTATCGGGAAGCATATATGAGTGGTAGATAAAAGATAAGCATAAAGGCTGTGTGCCGGTCTGGATAAACCCATGTCACACAGCCTTTATGCTTGTATGATGAACGATTATACATCTTCCGGCATGGGGATGACAATGATAGACTCATTGCACTGGATTCCGTAGAATACGTCACGAACCCGCCCCTGCTGAGGTATCAGAATACCCTTTTCTACCAGATCTTTTATATCACGTGCTGCTGTATCCGGTGATACCTTTACACGTTTTGCCCAGTTCTTGGCCGTCAGTTTGCCGGGATAACCGTCCAAATATAAATTCAAGACTTCACGTTGTCGTTCGGACAGGACTGTTTCGGCATGGGTTTGCCAGAATATGGCCTTGTTAAGAACCTTCGACAATGTTTCGTCGGATTGCTCGACGGAACGGAGCAGGCAGTCAAGATACCAGATGATCCATTCAGTAATCTCGCAATCTCCCTTCTGTGTTTTCTCCAATATGTCGTAATACTGTTTTTTATCTTTGTTTATCTGATGTGAGATACTGAAAAAACGCATCTTTGAGTTTTCGGCCTGTGAAAGTGCCATATCAGCAATGGCTCGTCCGATTCGTCCGTTTCCGTCATCGAAAGGATGGATGCAGACAAACCACAAATGGGCTATCGCCGATTTTACATAGCCGTTATGGGCATCTGAATTGAACCAGTCCAGAAACCGATTCATTTCTTCGTCTATTCTTTCAGGAGCAGGCGCTACATAATGTATCTTTTCCCGACCGAACATTCCAGAAATAACTTTCATCTCTCCACTGCGGTATCGAGCTACATCTATTTTCGTTGGACCGCTCCATCCGGTAGGAAACAGGCAGTTGTGCCAGCCGAAGAGTCTTTCATGGGTAAGCGGACTGTTGAAATTGACGGTTGCATCAAGTGCCATTTCCACTACTCCGTCTATATATCGTGAAGATTCGGTCGGATTCGGTAGTTGTACTCCGAGTTTGCGGGCTACAGATGAACGTACCTGCTCATTGTTCAATTCCACTCCTTCAATTTCTGATGATGCAATGATGTCATGAGAGATGGATTCAACTACGGCAGACATCTTGTCGTTAAAACCGATTACGCTAAGGCGTCCCATCAGATAACCGACAGCTTTGTTTACCTTGTTCAGTTTCTCACCGACAAGTTCCTTGTTCCACGAAAAGGAAGGCCATTCTTTATGTTCATGTATATACATAGGCATCACTGTTTTCTGCAAATATACGGTTTTGCGGATAATTAACCGCAGATTTTGCGGCTTATTATCCGCATGAAATAGTAAAATCAATATTTATCAGCATTTTAGATATGACTTATGATTTCCATTCACCATGCAGATAACCATTGACTTTTCAGATTGGAACAGTCTGCTTATTATATACTCACGTAATTGTTGTGCCGGATAAGTATTAATCTGAAAGGCAAGCGCAAATATCATTTCCAGGTTATAGACTACCTGATACCCCTCTTTTAACGGAATACGTTGTTCTGCGGTGAATGGTTGCAAAATCTCAAGTTTATATATTCTTTTTTTCGCTGCTCGTAAGGTCGGTGCAACCACATTGAACAAGCTGACAAGTTCGGCTTCGTCCATACGAATCTTATCAGGATGGACAGCAGGAATAACAATTCTGCCGTCCTCCATATGGATAATTTCTCTTTTCATAAGCTACAGACAATTTGAAAGTACATTCCTTACATTATTCATATCTTTCAGAATGGAACTGTCGAGTACCCTTGCATAGTGTTGCGTCATCTTGATATTGGAGTGACCGAGCATTTTGGCTACATTCTCAATGCTTACCCCATTGGCCAAACAGACAGATGTGGCGTACGAGTGGCGGGCGGTGTGTGTAGTCAGGTTCTTCTTTATCAGGCATAGGTCTGCAATCTCTTTCAGGTAGCTGTTCATCTTCTGATTGCAGGGGACAGGCAGCAATACTCCTTTCTTTTTGCAGGCAGGATAATCTGCATATTTTCTCAGGATTTCCAAAGGAATATCCAGCAGCGGAATATTGCACATGTTCTTTGTTTTCTGACGCGGCTTCCTGATCCACAGGTTTCCGTTGTTGTCTTTTACGATATGCTCAGGGGAAAGCTGTTGCACGTCGATGAAAGCCAGACCGGTAAAGGCGGCGAAAATAAAAACATCACGGACTACGGTGATTCGCTCCAGAGAAAATTCCTTGTGGTAGATGCTCAGCAGTTCATCCATAGTAAGAAACTCACGGATTACTTCTTTTTCGTGGAACTTGATACCGATAAACGGGTCTTTGGCTATCCATTCATTGGCCAGTGCCAGATTGGTAATTTTCTTCAGACATTTCATATAACGGATAACGGTATTCTGCTGACATTCCTTTTCTGTCTTCAAATAAAATTCAAAGGCACGTACCAGCTCACCGTTGACTTCCGCCAGCGGCAGATCATCCTTTCCGTATTTCTGTCTGATAAGTTCGGCAAGATAGCGTTTGCAGCTTTCGTAACGGCGAACGGTAATCAGGGCGTAGTCTTTACCGACCAGGGCACGGCATTGGTCATTGTGTTCCTGCATGGTGCCGATGAGGGTGCGGACCACTTCCGGTTCTTTGTCCTGCCCGAAAAATATTTCCTGTAACAGACGTGCCGTTATAGGCTGGTTCTGTTCTTCTAGTTCACAAAAAATCTGATGTAATTTGATTCTCGCATTTTCGATATAGGCATTCAGATCGCATGATTTGCGGCTTTTGCCTCGGGCGGATTCCTTTGCCTGACTCCAGAGAGACGGGTCAATGCTTTTGCGGATGTTGTTTTCAACTCGCGTACCACCTACAGTGATACGCATACAAACGGATGCTTCTCCGTTTTTCAGCAGCTTGGTCTTCTTCAAGAAGAAAAGCACATTGAATGAACTTCTTTTCATTTTCCTACAGTTTTTAGTTTGGACAAAAGTAGGAAACCGACCACGTTTTCTTGATACGCAAAACATTGCAAATCAGTGAGAAAGACTCTAATTCGGTGGAGATTTTTGCTCCACCTTTTATCTCCACCTTTTGCTCCACCTCAAACGGTAATATTTTGCCGTTTTTTGCGTGTCGGGAGAAAACAAAAAATCCCGATTTCGCTTGGAAATCAGGATTTTACTGTCTTTTGCTTTTCTTCAAAGTGGTGCCACCAGGAATCGAACCGGGGACACAAGGATTTTCAGTCCTTTGCTCTACCAACTGAGCTATGGCACCTTTCCGTTTGTTTTCGGGTGCAAAGATAAGGACTTTGTATGAATTGACAAACGAAATTCGTGATTTTTTTATTATTTGCGGCGGATTTGCTTATTTGAGTGGATTCCAACCTTGGGCTTTGAGGGTGAATTCCTGGCCGTCGCGGGCGATGAGCGAGCAGCCTAGGTCTTCTTTGGTGATGTAGCCGATGACTTTCACGTCCTTAATAGCGGAGACGCGGTCGTGCTCAGTGAGGGGAACGGTGAAGAGGAGTTCGTAGTCTTCGCCACCGTTGAGGGCGCAGGTCGTGACGTTCATGTTGAACTCTTCGGCGGTCACGGCGGTTTGGTAGTCGAGGGGGATGCGTTCTTCATAGATGCGGCAGCCTACGTGGCTTTGGGTGCAGATGTGCAGCATCTCAGAAGAAAGGCCGTCGCTGATGTCCATCATGGCTGTTGGGCGTATGCCTGCCTCGCGCAGGGCGGTGATGATGTCGCGCCGGGCTTCTGGCTTGAGCTGGCGTTCGAGCAGGTATTCCCGGCCGCTGAAATCGGGTTGCGCCGCTGTCTTGTTGTCTGTCTGATGGGCGAAGACGGCTTTTTCGCGTTCTAATAATTGCAGGCCCATGTAGGCGGCGCCGAGGTCGCCGCTGACGCAGATGAGATCCGTGTCGTGTGCTCCGTTGCGGTAGACGATGTGATCCTTTTCCGCATCACCTATGCAGGTCATGCTGATAGACAGTCCGGTGAGTGACGATGTGGTGTCGCCGCCCACGATGTCTACGTTGTGCTGTTCGCAGGCCAGCCGGATGCCGGCGTAGAGGGCTTCGAGGTCTTCGACCGCGAAACGTTTGCTGACGGCGAGGTTGACGACGAGCTGGCGAGGAGTGCCGTTCATGGCGTAGATGTCGGAGAAGTTCACCATTGCCGCCTTGTAACCGAGGTGTTTGAGCGGCGTGTAGATGAGGTCGAAGTGGACGCCTTCCATGAGCATGTCGCTGGTGACAAGGACGGAACTGTCGGGGTATGCGAGGACGGCGCAGTCGTCGCCGATGCCGTATCGCGTGCTTTTTTGGGTGAGCGGAAGGTTTTCGGTGAGGTGTCGGATGAGGCCGAACTCGCCGAGGGTCGATATTTCGGTACGTTTCATAGGTCTGTTTGCTGGTTTTGAGTGATATATGGCGGAAGGCCTCTGCACGCGACGGCTGGCCGTAAGTCTTGATGTACTGACAGATTTTTCTATCATACTGACCGTTTTTCCTGTCGCGCGGACAGGTCTGAACGGTGCAGTGATGGTCGGAAGGTGCATGCTTACGCCAGCAGGAAACGGCGTAAGGCGTCGACGGAGTCTACGATATCCGTTGCTCCGGCCTGCATAAGTTCTTCCCGGTTGCCGTATCCGTAGGTGACGCCGAGCGAGGGGAGGCCAGCTTGGCATGCCCCTTCGATGTCGTGGCGGCGGTCGCCGACCATGACAGCCCGGTCTGTCGGGCAGACGCCTTGCCTCTTGATGAGGTGGCGGATGACGTCGGCCTTCGTCGGGCGACGGTGGCGTGGCGTGTCGCCGGCGATGAAGTCGAAATAGGGCGTCAAGTGAAAGTGGGTCAGAATGCGTCGGGCCGACTGCTCACCTTTTGACGTGGCCACGTAGAGGTGGACGCCTTGTCTGTGCAGGTCCTGGATCAGGGAGGGGATGCCGGGATAAACGGAATTCTCGGCCCATCCGCGGTCAAGGAAGTAGTGCCGGTAGTGGCGCGAGGCAAGGCGGCTTTGATTCTCATCGAAGTGGTAGATCGATTGGAACGATTCCATCAGCGGTGGCCCGATGAATGGTGTGAGCGTGTCGTAGTTGTCCACGTGTATGCCGAATTGTCTCAATGCGTAAGCCACAGATCGTGTGATGCCGACGCGGGAATCGGTCAGGGTGCCGTCGAGGTCGAGCGCCAGCTCCCACGGCTCCGCCGTCCCGAGCGGGCGCAGCATACAGAGAATGAGCACCAGTCCGCCGGAAAAGCGCGCGAGCTTCCGCACGCTTCCCTCGGGCGTGAGCTGATCGAGAAGGCTCACGAGAAAGGCGCAGCTCACCACGCCGAGGAGCCATTGCCGTAAAAATGCCATCACATCACCACCATGGAAATGGATACGAGCAGCGCCGCGAGCAGCAGTGCCGCG
>OLZH01000430.1_pt1 | contig 15869 bp, 15 predicted proteins | sample 1673821 | NCBI WGS metagenome assembly OLZH01 (sample SAMEA103958128, study PRJEB25191) | human gut metagenome | reverse complement strand
CTCCCTCCATCAGGCAGGCATCGTCCATGGCCGTCCGGCACTGCGTGACATCACATGGAAAGAGGGGAATTTCACCTTTCTGGACTGGGAGAATCGCATGTTCACCAAAGACATCGAAGAGCAGAAGGCCGTCGACCTCATTCTCCTCCTCCATGGTCTGGCACGCGAAGACTACAGAGAAGAAGGACATCGCATGGAAGCCCTGGACCGGGGCTATCTGGCACAGGGCGGAGAGAAGACGCGTGAAAATGCGATTCGTCTCTTCCGGAAGCACGGCGTCCTTTACCGCATCGTCAAGGCGCTCTCCCCCTTCCACAAGGTCGATGTCGAAGCGGCCAGAAAGGTGTGCGAGTACCTGGTGACTAGTGACTAGTGACTGGTGACTGGGAGGCATCGCCCTATTTCTACTCCGCGGCGCTTCATTATTTTTCGCGCCGCACCCCAAGTTTGAAAGCAGGAATGAGTGGCTAGGGATTAGGGATTAAGAGTGACTGGTGACTAAATACAACCTTCGGGTATCATCATGATTTATGCTTCGCGGCGCATTTCGTCATCCTGAGCGGAGTGAAATGTCGGATGTTCGATCATGTAAAGGCAAAGCAGTGAGAACTGAGTCGAAGGATCTGGCACCGCACCACCATTCCTCATTCCTAATTCCTCATTCCTCATTCAAACAAAGATTTCCTTCATAATCAATGGACGGAGCCGCCCCACGGGCTAACCCTGAACCCTGAACCCATCAACCTGAACCCCTTTCTCTCTTGACACTCTCCCACTTATTACGCTATAATGTTTTAGTTTTGTAAATAAAAAATAATACACATGATATCCGTAAGTTTTAATATTACATTTTTGCATGAGAAATCGAGAGCGCACCGTGGGGAAAGCGGCTCCGATTTCAGAAGAGAGGAACCATGAAACACGCTTTTTTGAAAGCAGCCATTGCAGCCTGCTTCGCCTGCGCCGCAGTGACCGTAAGTGCAGCGAATCCATTCACCGACGTATCTGCTGACGACTGGGCCTATCAGGCCGTCGCTTCGCTCTCCGATGAGGGCGTCATCGACGGCTATCCGGACGGCACCTTCCGCGGAGACAAGCATGTCACCCGCTACGAGATCGCGCAGATCGTCGCTCGCCTGATGGCGAAGGAAGACACACTGAATGCTTCCCAGAAGGAGACCCTCGCCAAGCTCTCCTCTCAGTATGCGAATGAACTCAAGGACCTCGGTGTCCGCATCGCAGAGCTTGAAAAGAAGCGTGGTGCGACCGACCTCATCACCGAGCTCCGCGTCCAGAGCATCGACCGCTATGACAATGTATTCAAAGGAAATGTCCAGAAGCACAACGAAATTTCCACCCGCGTCCGTTTAAATACCATCCCCCGTGAACGACCGCGTTCACCTCTACGGTCAGATCGAGACCATTCTGGACATGAATGGCAAAGAAAGCTACGACGTGAACCGTATCGATCCGAAGGACAAGAGCCAGACCAAGCTCCGCACGGGCTACGGCGATGGTGATTTCCACCTGAATCGCCTGTGGACCACCTACCACTTCGGACCGAAACAGGATACCTCGAAGCTCCCCTTCGGTCCGTCCAAGAACCTCATCGGCATCGGCCAGTTCCCCGTCAAGATGGGCGTCACCGGCTACACCTATGACGGCGAAGTCAAAGGCGTCTTCGCTTCTTTCGGCGACTACCTGAAAGGCGGCCGCCTCACCCTCGCCTTCGGCCGTGCGACGAATATCAACTACGCATACACCGGCCCGATGATGCGTGGCATTCCACTGAAAGATAGCGAAGCTGGTAAAGGATTGGCTAAAGCCATTCTGGAAGCGGGTAAGAATAACCCGAAAATTCAGACACTACAGGGGCAAATGGCAACCGGTGTACAAACCGCGGTAAATCAAGCGGTTCAGCAATATAGACATGATAATCCTACTGCAACCCAGCCAGAAATTGAAGCTTTCAAAAAGGTGGCTACTGAAAAGGCTACCAATGTAGCCATGGATAAAGCCATTGCTACATTGGCACAGCAGAATAACATGTATGTGCAGAATGGCTACATGTATCCTATGGGAGCGGATGTCGTCATGGGCTGGGGTGATGATGAAGACGTACCGGTCGCTTACGCCTCCTATATTTACAAGAAACCGGGCCAGTGGGAAGTTCACGCTTACGGCATGAAAGCCTGCGGGCCTGTCGGCCATATCGCGAAAGCCTACGGCTTCGCCGGCTCCTACAACGTCACCCCGATGCTTCGCGTTCAGGGCGAATTCGTCAAGAACCTCAGAAAGCTTCCGCTGAACAATGAACGTCCGTACAGCTACAACTACGGCATCCATTACGGCGAAGCAAATGTTCTCAAGGCGAAGTCCTTCTCCATCGGCGTCGACTACGTCTACAGCCAGGCAGGCACCTACTTCGGCGGCTCCAGCAATGACATTGTCGATCAGTACATGGGACATGTTTACCGGGATTGGCATGGAATGCATAACATGCCAGCGTATCTTGCGGATAAAATGGAAGCATTGGCACAGGGAACCGACTCTCCGGATAAGAAATACGGCGGCGCGAAATTCTACCTTGCCAAAGCCTCCTTCGTCCCCATGCGCGGCCTCCTCGTCGAAGCCAACTACGGCTTCAACGCCAAAGATATGGGCGGCAAGAAGATGGACAACATGTTCATGCTGAAAGCGACTGCATATATTAAATAATCGCGGATCGCGAAAATTTCTCACCTCCGTGGATAAGAAGTAGAAATCGGTGATGGTGCAAAGTTCAAAAAATTCAACGGGATTTCCGTTTGGAAGAATACTGTATGACCGGGCGGTGCTTTTATTACGCACCGCACCACCCCATTGCCCTCACAGGACCCGTTGAGCCTTTTTCCTGAGACCCCTGAACTTTGCACCAAAATCTTTTTTCAAAAATATTTGCAAAAACCCCTTGCAATTTCCGAAAAGATTTGTTATTATATACAAGTCACATGGATGATGACTTCCATCAAACAGATAGGGGCATAGCGCAATTGATAGAGCAACGGTCTCCAAAACCGTAGGTTGGGGGTTTGAGTCCCTCTGCCCCTGCCACATGGCCCAATAGCTCAGCTGGATAGAGCACTTGACTACGAATCAAGGTGTCGGGAGTTCGAATCTCTCTTGGGTCACCAGGAAATCCTCGATAGTTACTAAACTTTCGAGGATTTTTTATTTCTCCGAATTTTTGATGGAAATAGGCACTTCTACTAAATTTCTACCAGGCACAAAATCGTATCAAAAAAGGCCGGCCCATAGGGTCAGCCTTTTTACAGATGATGTAATGCTTCAGCATGTCCACAACATCCATATTCTTTTTCTGTATTTCAGTATACTGCTCCATTTGCCGAAGCGTCATCCATCTGAAGGACATACCGGCGATGGTAAAGGTCTCTTCCCTCATGTAATCCGGGAAGGTATCTACATGCGCTTCCTTCCCGCCCGGGGCGAATATATGAAACGGGGACTTCCCGATTTCAAGCAATAAAAAAGCAGGCCGTAAGGTCTGCTATACCTTAATGCTACCACAGATACATTAGGTAAGAATAATCGGCTTTCCAATAAAAGAAACCTTATCGAAAACTTCCTCTTGCTCCTTATTGAGAAACAGACAACTGATGAATCCTGGTGCGGAGGAAGGCCAATATTGATAGCTTTCCCCTTCGCATTTTAAAATTCCTTGAGCCTTAGCTTCCATATCTAAAACGCTAAATCCTTTATTCAAATTCAGGGCAAATCCGCGCTTATTCGGAAAGCGAAACTCATCAATCACCTTGCATTCATATTTCATCGCTTTCCTCCTTCGCTATTTTCAAGCTGTGCCAAATAAGTAGCTAGATTTAACTCTGTTACTTTAGTCTCTTCTACTGGTATTTTATACTTCTTGGCTATTTGGAGCAAATAATTCTGTGCATCTATTTCACGGCGAATTATTATTTACGTTGAATATAGATCCGCATAATCCCCTGATTTTATTGTTGAAAGTTGCAGTGCTCATGCCTAGTGCAGAAGAGCAGTCTTCATAGGTTTTCTTCTTCTCGGTCAGAATCCCCTTGAGTTTCGTCATTTCTAATCCCTTCACACCCTTTCCAATCTTTTTGCGTATCATGCAAGTTTCATTGTATACAGAATATCACTCACATATTGCCGAGTTAAGCATACTACGCAAGTTTTTGCCAGTTTTATTTCAATTTTCTTGCACGGTATAAAAATATATGGTAGCATCAAGTAAAAGGAGGGACTTTTATGACAGAATCCACACTAAATAAAGAAATTGGTCAGCGGATAAAGAACCTTAGAAAACAGCAGAAAATGACGTTAAAAGAAATTGGCGCACACGTTGGAATCAGCGAGAGCACGGCAAAAAGATATGAGGATGGTTCCATAAAGAAGATAAGCATAGATATCGTGAAGAAATTTGCTGTGGCTTTAGAATGTCCACCCGCCTACCTCATGGGATGGGAGGACGCCCGCCGTCCGGAGCCTTCCGCGGCCGAGGATGACGACCTGCCGCCGCTCAATGCCCGGGACGAAAGAGAGATTGCAAAGAAGCTGGAAGAGCTGCTGGCAGGGCTGGATGAACGGAACGGGTACGCAGCCATGGGCGGGACAGTGGATGATGAGGAGGAGGACCGGGAACTCCTGAAATCCTCGCTTTTGACAGCTCTCCGGCTCGCCAAGCGCATGACGAAGCAAAAGTTTACTCCGAAAAAGTACCGTAAATGAGGCGCCTATGGACCCCAAAACTCTTGCAAATCGCCTTGCCCGCCAGTACGGAACGCGGGACCCTTTCCGCCTGGCGGCGGAACTGGGCATCTCCGTTTTCCATGCGCATCTGGGCAGCACCTGGGGCTATTCGGTGACGTCCTGCCGTATTCCCTGCGTATGCCTTTCCGACAATCTGGATGAAAAATTTCTCTCCTTCACGCTGGCTCACGAAATCGGCCATTTCCTCCTGCACCGCCGCCTGTCCTTTCCGTTCCTGGCCTATCACACCTTCTTCGGCACGGATCATTTCGAGCGCGAGGCGAACACCTTCGCCGTAGAGCTTCTTCTCCCAGATGAAATCCTCCGCGAATACCCCGATTGCCCGGTGTCTAATCTCGCCCGCTTGCAGGGAATCCCAGAGAAATTTGCGGGGGCTGAAGGGGGAGGCGGAGACTGTGCGATGGGCGATTGATGCTTTTAGAAAAGAGGGGGGGTGAACGACATGGATGTCGTTCACCCCGCAAAAAAGTCAGTAATTATCGAATGTTTCCCTGTCTGAAAATTGTTATAGGAGGTTAAAATGTCCAAAGATCTTGTTCACTCCCAGGTGGATCGTCAAAACATTTTAAACAATTCATACGCTATTGAGCAAATACAAAAAGAGCTTCCATTAACCGGATATCTCTGGCAGGCGGAAATTGTTTTTACAATTGACTCGGTTTCTAATATTTTTGATGTTGATACCAGAACTATTCAACGCATCATCGAAGCTAACCGTGATGAATTGGCCCAAAACGGTTTCCGTGTTTTGTCTGGTGATACCTTGTCCGCCTTCAGGGAAAGCGGTTACAAAATAAGCCCATTGATACGGAACTTATCACTTTTTACAATTCGGTCTGTTTTAGATATTGCTATGCTGCTCACAACCAGTGAAAGGGCAAAAGAAATCAGACAAAAAATCCTGGATATAACCATGAATGTACTGCAAAGCAGAACAAACGGAAATACGCAATTTATCAATCAGCGCGATCCAAATTTCCTAGAGATTTCATATCAAAATGAAACCGGCCGCAAAAACTTTACCAATGCCTTAAATAGCTATGTGGATATGGGTTTATACAAATATGAATTTTTTACCAATAAGGTCTATCAATGTATATTTTTAGAAAAGGCAAAGGAATACCAGCGCGTTCTCCGCCTTTCTACCCGTACCAAGTTACGGGATACTATGTATACTGAGGTTCTTTTATGCATTACGGCTGTCGAAAGAGGGGCTGCCTATGAACTTGAAAAAAAATATAAGGAACTAAATAGAAAGTTAACAAAAGAAGAAGCTTCTCTTGTTATACAATCACTCTCTGAACACCCTTCGACTAAAACCTTTATAGAGCAAGCGCGTACCAAAATGGCCAGCAGGGATTTAAGCTTCCGGGATGCTGAGCACAAAAAATTGCAAAATTATATTACATCCGTAGATCCAGACGATTTTGAAAGATTTTTGGGGAACAAGAGTAAATCCCTGGAACAACAAATTCGGGAACACCGTGCGATATTTTTGCGTTTAAAGGATAAGTAAAATGAAGAATATGCGAACTCCCGTTATTTATATACCGCTTAGATGGGCGCTGTACGTTCATGATCTTATTTTAAGCATATCTGGCGGGGTCTCAGGTATTAATCCACAGCAGAAAGGGCAGCTAGATAGCGTTTTATCTCATATCAAAAATGACATTTATTACCCCTCCATTGTAGAGAAAACTGCTCATCTGGTGTATTCGGTCATAATGTTTCACATTTTTATAGATGCTAACAAACGTACCGCAATGGCTTTAGGACAGTATTTTTTGAGTGTGAACAACTACGAATGCCAAGACTTTTTTCCAAAAATGGAACCTGTCGTTGTAATGATCGCTTCGCACCTATTGAGCAAGGACGAATTAAACATTATTATTTCTTGCCTTGTTAAGAGGGTTCCATACCCGGAAGCTATTGAAACAAAAATGAAAAATTACGAATCTAAGCTGGCCGAAGAAAATAATTTAACCAGATAAGCTGGTTGATTTTGACCGTTTTAAATTTCCCCAAATGGTCATTCGTCCCCGCAGAAAGGAGAGCCTATGCTGCAGAAAAAAGGGAAATACTGGTACGTGGTCATCAACTACAAAGACGGCGAAAAGTGGAAGAAAAAATGGATTGCCACAGGGAGCGAGAGCAAGCGGGAGGCAAAGAGGCAGGAAAAAGAAATCGAGTACAAGGCCGCCAGCGGAATGACCATTTACCGGGCCGAAAAAGATATCCCCACACTCCGACAATTCTTGGAAAAATGGCTCTCCATTACCATCAAACCGCCCGCCAGAAAGCCGGGCACATACGAGAATTACAAAAAGGTGTCGGGAGTTCGAATCTCTCTTGGGTCACCAGCCTGAAAGCCAGTACCGATCACGGTGCTGGCTTTTTTCGTGATGGAGAAAATAAACAGAAGGCGATGTGCAAGAAATGGCAGCCCTATTCTTCGCGCTCTCCCTCCTTCCTCCGGAAGGAGGTGCCCCGAAGGGGCGGAGGTTGGCTTCCGCAGCGGATTGAAAAGGAATGGGAAGAGGCGGTTTCTCCTTTCGTCATCCATCATGGGAAAATCCAGATGCTGGATACGCCGCACATGGTCTATCATCGACCGGCAAATGTTTTCGTCGCCAAGTGTATAGGCTCTCCGTCAATGATGGCAAAGCAGACCAGCATCTGGACTATCACCATGGAACGGCAGATATTCGGCAAATCATGCATTGGGCAGGGAAATATACCGAGGATGCGGACATCGTTATCGAGTATGAACCGCATGAAAAGCTGACACATGCGGAACTTTTGGAGGAAGTGCATGAATTGAGAAGCTGGGTGGAAGAAGGGAAAGCACTTTCTTGAAATCTTATCAAATGAAAGCGCCCGAAGGCTGCAGCCTATATGCTATAGTCTTCGGGTGTTTTTGCTTGTGCTGATTTTGTTATAACTCTGCGCAATAGCAGCAGATATGATGGATATAATAAAGCGTCGCATACTTGGATTGGATGGAAGGAGATAGTCTTTTGTAAAGAGCATGTGTGATCAGGCAGGAAGGGGAATTGCCGGCGGCCATTTCTTGGGTAAGAGTGGAGACTCTGTCAGCATGAAGGCCTGTCCATTGAATGATGGGTGGGATCGTGTCTGAGATGAAAAGGCGGATAGGGCGGGAAAGACCGGCATCCATTGCGATACAGGCAGACAGGCTGCGAAACCACTGCTGATTTTTGCCGCAGGCATTGCATGTATCTAGAGTGATAGAAATCAGGCGTGGCAACGTGAGAGCAAACGTGTAACTTTCTGTTTGCTGGCCGTCCAGCGTCAAAAGTATCTCATCCAGGTGCTGCTGAATATCCAAAAGATCTGTTCTGGCTGCGAAGTGTGAAGCCAGTTCTTTTAGGAATAGGTGGCGTGCCTCTGGTTCAAGAATGAATGGATAATAATCGGTCTGGAGATTTTTAGTGGATAGGCGAATAGAAATCATAATGACTTCATGTGTGTCAGTATTCTTCATAGCTTTGTTTTTCTTTCATGGCATAGATCATGGTGCAGTAATCTTCTGACTTTGAGGTGACGAGACAGTTGACGACGTCCATGATAAAAATGGGGCCTTTAATAGATTGGTTTTCTTTTTTGAGCGCATCCAGATAAAAGTGGACACACTCTGCCATGTTTCGTCCACATACGTAGAAAAGCATGCAGATCCATTCGCCGTTGGGAATGAATTGAATTTCTTCTTTCTTATGTTTTTCTGGATGATCAATTTTTAAAAAGTAGGTTACTTGTGTGAAGTTTTTCTTGGAAACGTCGTCAGAGGTAAAAAGTGCCTGTAATAGATAATGCGGCCATTTTTCATCAGCAAATCCTTCCAGAAAAAGTTGATTGGCTATATTGGATTCAGAGGACTCAAATTGATGATTGGTCTTGGCTTTCTTTGAGGTAATGATAAACCACTCCGGCAGGTAGAGATCGAATAAAGTTTCTGGTGCGTGGCGCTTTGAAAGCTGGTAGTAGTAGCGAAGGTTGCTGATGGTATTGAGGATAGCGGTGGTTTCCTGCATGTGGCTTTTCAGCGTTTGGGAGATTTCATCATATTTGTTTATTGTTACTTCATGGCGCTCTGCCAAAATGAATTCTCGGATTTCTTTGAGCGGAATGCATGCGTTCTTTCCAAACAAAATGTGTGTGAGTATCAGCGACTGTTCGGGCAGATAATAACGATAATGATTTTTTCCGATATAGGCAGGCTTTAGCAGCCCGATCGCATCATAGTGTTTCAGCGTATCAATGGATGTGTGTGTTAATTCACTGAATTTGCGAATGGTTAGATATTTTTTGGCGTTTTCCATGATTATCTTAGCTTTCAATTGACTTGTGGGTTACCCATAGCTTTATAATACCATAATAGAATGCAATGCGTAGCATGATTATTTTATGAGGAAATACAAATGAATTGGAAACGATATGCACAAATTTGTCTTATGGGAGCAGCATTTCTGATTGGCGGATGTGGTATGGAAAACCAGGAAGAGCCTGCTTCGTCTGACGCAGCAATCAGGCAGGAACAGGCATTTCCTGTGGTGGTAGAGAACTATGATAGTCAGGGGAACGGAGTCGCTACGACGTATGAAAAGCCACCGCAGAAGATCATTGCCCTATGGCAGAATTCAGTCGAGACATTGCTGGAGTTGGGAGCTAAAGATCGGATTGTGGCTGTATCAGGAGTTGATGATGTTCGGCATCTGACTGAAGAAAATCAAAAGATCTATCCGACACTGCCGCTAATGACGAAGTATACGCTGAATCAGGAAACGGCATTGACGCTGCATCCGGATTTTATCTTAGGCTGGCTTTTCGATTTCACCGGAAGAGCCAATTCTATCGGGACGTGGAATTTCTGGCATGAGCGCCATGTGCCTGTGTATATGACCATGATGAATAATGCAGAATTTTTAAAGAAGCATGTCATAGAAGATGAATTGAAGTACATTGAAGATGTCGGAAAAATTATCGGGAACAGCACAAAGGCAACAGAGATCTGTGAGGATATTCAAAATAGGCTGAAAACCTATGCGGATTACGGTGCCAGACAGAATACACACCCGAAGGTACTGCTCATAGGCAGTCTTGCGAAGGATCTGCATGTGTATACGCCGCGCACACTGCCAGGAGATATTGTGACTCGCTTGGGCGGTCATGTCTTGGGAAAAGAGGTCGAGAGTGTCGGAGATACAGAAATCATGAGTCTGGAAACAGCAGTTGCGGAGAATCCGGATATTATTTTTATTCAGTCTAAGCCGGAAATCGATGATGAAACATTGGCGTCTGTGTACACTCATCCTGCCTTGCAGGAGATCAGCGCTGTCAAAAATAAAAGGGTATATGCGATACCCTTTTATACGATCCGCTGTCCGGCGGTTCGTGTGAGGGATGCGATAGAAATCTTTGCGAGGGGATTGTATCCAAAACATTTTAATTAAACGCCCCAAATATATTGACATGTGGGTAACCCACTACTTTATAATACGCTTATCAATTGTTAAGAACGCATGAGTCATTTTGTCCAAATCGTGAGAATCAAGAGAAGCCAAAAGCAATAATCGCGAGGGATCAAATGAGAATGCAGACGTTTCTTATCAGAATTCATATAAGGAGAGAGATTATGAACAAAAAACGAGCAGCATGGCTGGTAGCCGTATTGATGACGGCAAACGGAATTTCGGGGGGGTACTGGCAGCGGGCAATCAGCTCGATGAAGTGATCGTCACAGCTGATCGCTATGATGCAGATACTGCGCAGCTGGCGCCGGTCGCATCCGGCATGGTAGGTACGAAGCAGAATGTGGGGACACTGGGCAGCCAGGATGTACTGGATACACCGTTTGAACAGATGACATTTACCAAGAAGGCGATGGAAACCTTTTCCCAGCCGCAGAGAAGCGTGATGGATGTGCTGTCGCTGTCTCCATCTGTCCGTGTTACACACGGGTCTACGGATACGAATCTGTATATCCGCGGTTTCTCGGCAGGCAGCGGCAGTTGGAGTATGAATGGCATCCCCAGCATGAGTCATCAGATGACCATGCCGACCAACTATATGGATCGCGTCGAAGTACTGGCAGGGCCAAACATTGGTGTCAATGGGATTGGCATTTTCATGGCAGGCTCTGTCGGCGGGACGGTCGGCGTCACAACGAAAAAAGCGCAGGAAAAGCCAATGCTGAATGCGGGTCTTTCCTGGTCTAGTGATTCCTACTATACGCAGACGGTCGATGTGGGTAAACGTTTTGGTAAAGATGGCGCCTAGGGCGTGCGCATCAATGCGCTGAATGCGACGGGGGGTCTCGCCGTAGATGGTACCAGAGATTACAAGAGAGATATCGCAGTGAATATCGACCATCGCGCTGAACGCAGCAAGACCAATATTTTCTTCAGCTACGACTATGACAACCAGTATGGTCGGTCCAATACCATTGGCCTAGGCAGCTTGAGCGGTCTTCCGAAGGTACCGAATAATAAAAAGAATCTTTCTCCGCACTGGTCCAATGATAAATATGAAAACACCACTTTCATTTTGAATCATGAGCAGTATTTGTCGGATGATCTGACCTGGTTTGGCAACTTTGGCTGGCGCTGGGAGGATTATTCCAGCTGGCTGCAGCAGTGGTCCGGACGAAAACTGATAGATTTTGATGGGAATTACACAGGCACCTATACACAGATGCCGGTTTTCCATCACTACACCTATGCCAATACCGGATTCAAGGGAAAATTCAATGTCGGTCAGTGGAAAAATGAATGGGCGGCCATGTTTGACTGGACGAAATTCACAAGAGAAAAAGATACCAATGTTAGTGCGTCTAATAAGTATAATATTACCGGAAACATTTACAGCGGAACATCTTCTGCTCGTCCGAATGTAGTATGGGATGCCATCAATCCCAGCCAGTCGGATATCATGAGTGGCTGGACTTTGGTGAATACACTGAGTTCTCCAGATGACAGACTGCACTTTACTTTTGGTTATCATGGACATGAAGTCAAGGAAGATGACCAGAAGGGACATGTCGTGAAGTCCAGCGCGACCGCTCCGATCTTGGGCTTGAATTATAAAATCACGCCCAATGTGGCTGTATATGCCAGCCATACCGAAAACTTTGTACAGGGCAATACAGTGGGACAGAGTTATAGCAATAGAAATGAAATCCTTCCACCGTCTAAAACAAAACAGAACGAATTTGGCTTCAAGTATAAGAATGGAGATACGTTAAGCACTTTAAGTTTCTTCGAAATCAAAAAAGCCAATGGGATCGCTGTGCCGAATGGGGATGGCACAGAAGCGTATAAACTGGATGGAGAACAGAGAAATCGCGGGATCGAATACTCTCTGTCTGGCGATGCCGGAAAGAAACTGAGCTACATCGTCGGCGTATCTTATCTGGACTCCAAACAGACAAAGACACAGAAAGGGCTGAATGACGGCAGACGCGTAGATGCGATGCCGAAGTGGTCGGCAGATCTGGCGCTGATGTACAAGCCAACAGATGCGCTTCAGGTGACAGGACGTCTGACCTATACCGGTTCTGCTTTGATTCGAAATACAGCCAGCTATGATGCACCGATTAAAATCGGCGGGCAGACGCTGGTGGATCTGGGCGTTTCCTGGGATACGCATTTCGGAAAACAGCCAGTGACACTTTCTGCGTGGTGCTACAATCTCTTTGATAAAGACTATTGGTATGCAGCCGGCAACAATAACATCGGTCTCGGCGCGCCAAGAACGTATGCGATCTCTGCCCAGTTCAAGTTCTAAGGGGATACTGACTGCACCTGATTCCATGGTTTCACCAATGTTTCCATAAAGAATGGTAGAAATATGTTAAAATACTCTCAATGGATAGCCAATCTAAGCCTATCTATTGAGAGCTTTTTTAGGAAAGGGGTTACCAACATGGAGTCCATCTCAGTAGGAGTTGATATCGGTTCCACTGCCATCAAAGTGGTCGTGCTTTCTGGGCGGGGGCAGCTGATGCACTCTGCGTATGTGCCGCATCATTATCGCGTGCGGGAAACGCTCCGAATACTGTGGCGGCAGCTGATGGCGAAAGTGAGCGAGGGGGCATTGCATCTGGCTTTTACGGGGAAGGGGGCGGCAGAGTTCTCTTCGGCACTGCAGATCCCTTTCGTAGATGAAGCGCAGGCAGAGACAGAGGCCTTGCGGAGGTTTCACCCCGAGGTCGATGTGGCTGTTTCTCTGGGTGGGGAAGATGCGCGGATGATGTATTTCGAGAGAAACGGCGAGATGGATCTCAGAACAAATCGGAAATGCGCAGGTGGGACGGGAACGTTTCTGGCACATATGGCGGCGTTCTTCGGTGTGGATATCCAGGCGTTGAATGCGCTGGCAGAAAATGGGATACATCTCTATCCCATTGCCTCCCGGTGCGGGGTCTATGCGAAAACTGATATTCAGGCGCTGATGAATCAGGGCGTCGGTAAAGCGGATTTGGCAGCATCTATTTTCCAGGCGGTGGTGAATCAGGTGCTTTCTGATCTGGCCAAAGGGCGGCTGATACAGGGGAAGCTGGCGCTTCTGGGCGGACCGTTCGCTTTCATGCCGGCGCTTCGCCGCAGCTTCTTGCAGACGATCGGAATCTCTTCGGCAGATGTCCTTCCTGTCACGCACGGGGAGCTTTATTGTGCTTGGGGAGCGGCTTTGCTGGGTCGGGAAGCTGCTCCAATTGCATGGCAGGATGTGAAGAGACTGCTGGATCCACTCTTTCCGGATATGGCAGCGTATGACAGCTTTCGATGCTATTATCAACGTTTCCGACTTCCCCGAAGGCCGATGCCGCAGCCGCCCGCTAGATTGTGGCTGGGGATGGATGCAGGCTCTACGACGATCAAGCTGGTTCTCGTGGATGAAGAGGGACGGATTTGTTATGAGGATTACAGGAAGAATGAGGCTGACGCACTTGAGACAGCCAAGACGATGCTGCTTGCTATGTATAAAGCACTGCCTGCGGGCATTTCCATCGCCGCATCCGGCATCACCGGATATGGAGAGGCGTTTTTGAAACAGGCTTTTCAGATCGATACCGGAGAAGTGGAAACCGTCGCACATTTACAGGGAGCCCGTTTCTTCTGTCCGGAGGTTACAGATCTGTTGGATATCGGCGGACAGGATATGAAGTATATCCGCGTCAGAAAGGGGAGCATTCAGAAAATCGTTTTGAATGGTTCCTGCGCTTCGGGCTGCGGCTTGTTTTTGGAAACCTTTGCTGAGTCCATGGGACTCTCAATGGATGAATTTGTGAAGAAGGCGGTGCACGCCCCATATTGTCTGGATCTGGGGCATCATTGCACCGTATTGATGAACAGCAAGGTACATCAGGTGCAAAATGAAAACGTGGACACAGGCGGGCTGATATCCGGACTTTGTCTTTCTGTCGTAAAGAATGCATTGTATCGGGTGATGCGCTTGGACTCGATAGAGGAACTGGGGTCGCATATCGTGGTAGAGGGAGGAACCTTTCAGAATGATGCTGTTCTGCGTGCCTTTGAGACACTGGTCGGTCATCCGGTCGTTCGTCCGAATGGGTCCGGCATCATGGGGGCTTATGGGATGGCGCTCTTGACGAAGAAAAGGATGCCGGAAGCTGCACGGTCGAAGATGCTTTCTGCGGATGAAATACGAAAACTGAGTGTCAGAGAGGAGTCAAGCCGGTGCCCGGGGTGCGGGAATCACTGTCTCTTGCAGAAAAAAACCTTTTCTAATGGACATTGCTTTATTGTAGGAAATCGATGCTCTTATGGTGAACGGTTACTGGCGAAAGAGCATTTTGTTTCTCGGAAGGTGCCAAATCTCTATGAGTGGGAAAAGAACCAGTTGCTGCAGTCATCGAAGGTAAACCCGTCAGCTGAAAAAACAATGGGTATTCCGGCGGTGCTGGGGCGATGGGAAGATATGATTTACTGGAAGGTCTTTTGGCAGACGCTTGGGTATCGCGTCATTCTCTCTGCTTTTGATGCAGCATCACTTGGAAAGAGTACCGTGACCATGCCGCATGGGATTTACTGCTATCCCTGCAGGCTGGCCCACGGACATCTGATGTACTTTTTGGAACAATGTAAGCCCGATGGTATCTGGATGCCTGTGATAAGCGGGGGAAAAGAAGAGCCGGATATTGATGAAGCGACACATGCAGCCTATGGGGATGTATTGGCAGAGCAGATGAAGGAGCAGATTTCTGCAGCCGGCATTCCATTCTATCACCCGCAGATCTCTTTTTGTGACCATCAGTCGTTGCTTGCTTTCATGAGGGAGAATCTTCCACAGGTGACGCCGCATGCTTTGAGGCGCGCCACGACGGCAGCAGAGAAGGCACAGCGTGGCTATAAGGCGCGTTTGGGAAAGAAAACAAGGGATGTCCTGGAATGGATCGAAAGGGAAAAGAAAAACGCCCTAGTACTGGTCGGACGAAGCTATCAGCTGGATCCCGAGATCAATAAGGGTATACCCGCTGTCATGGCAGGACTGGGCATCCCTGTGTTGTCTGCAGAGGGATTGTACTTACTGCAGAATGAGGGACATGATACGCCTACGTTCCGGGAGAAAGCTTTATTTACTGCGGAAATGGTCTGTACAAATCCTTATCTGCATTTTGTACAGCTGCAGTCGACTAGTTGCGGCTGGGATATGACGACGATAGATGCTGTACAGAAGAGGCTGGAACGGGCAGGGAAGCGCTATACTATGATCTCACTGGATCAGGGGGTCAGTACGGGAGCGTTACAGATACGCATCCGATCATTGATGGCAGAAATTCAGGAAAAGCAGAATCGTCTTTACTAATAAAACGAAAAAGTATGGATCTGATCTTCCTGTGAATGAGAATGTTTTTTGTGTATAATAAATTTGCAACTTTTTTATAAAGATCAAGAAGAGGGGTAAGATGCAGAAACTGTTTAGAGAAATCGGATTTGTCTGTCTTTTCATATCGAATTTGGGCGGACGCTCGAACTCGATGAAGCTGCTTCTTGCCGGCATGGCGCTTTCGGCGGTGTGCCGGC
>OLZH01000423.1_pt1 | contig 15994 bp, 18 predicted proteins | sample 1673821 | NCBI WGS metagenome assembly OLZH01 (sample SAMEA103958128, study PRJEB25191) | human gut metagenome | reverse complement strand
AAGGAAGCATCGCATATGCTCCAATTGTTATTCGACGAAGAATCAAGTGATTCTTCTTGCGGAAGACGGGAAATCTATTCTGATATGGCATGACAAAAAGCATCGAAAACTTCGGTTTTCGGTGCTTTTTTGTTGCAAAAATACACTTTTAGGTGTGGGTCAAAATGCGGGTCAACCGCCTGACCCACACCCTGGGTGCCGTCTGTGCGCTTGCGGATGTTGCCCTCGCCGTTGGCGCGTTTCTTAGCCATATAGAATCAACTTCTTTCTTGGTAGCCACAACACATACCACAACTCCACGAAGAAAGCTGTTACTTTTTTGAGCATTGGAGTTTAACTCAACACTGCTATTCACAGGCGGAAGCAGTAATACATGAGGTTGATTTTCCTCTTTCCTTTTTTACTTTTCTATGATATTCTTTACTTGAGAAGAGGTGGACCTATGAGACCGATTATCAAATGGCCCGGCGGGAAGTCCGGAGAGATCGCTGAGATAGAGCCTTTGATACCATCTTATAATCGATATATCGAGCCCTTTTTCGGTGGCGGAGCCCTGTTTTTTCATCTCGCGCCTGAAGCCGCAGTAATCAATGACATCTCCGAGTCGCTTATGCAGTATTACAAGCTGATCAAAGCGCAGGACAAGAAGCTGTATGAGTTGCTTGTGTGCTATAGCAACAGCTTCAACAATATTGTTTCTGTCTGCGGCAGGGAATCGAGCGAATTGCTTCATATCTTTTCCGAGCTTACAGAAGGAAGAATTTCCAAAGAAGAGCTTGGCCAAGTATTAGGCGAGCTAATAATGGGCTTGTCGGATAAGATCAATTCCGGCTTTTCGGAAAAATTGCTGCTGGATAAGAACGATTTTGATGACCAGCTTTACCGAATGGTTGAGGATAAGTTTATTCGAACCGCAAAAAATCACGAAAGGCGGCCGTTTTCGCCAGAGGATCTATGCGAAAACTTGATCACCGGCTTTGCGAGCGGATATTATATGTACTTCCGCAAGGTGTTCAATGACATCCGACTTGGACGCATTGCGGATCAGTCAATACAGTATCAAGCCGCAAATTTCTATTTTATTCGGGAATACTGTTACGGGTCAATGTTTCGCTTTAACGCGAAGGGCGAGTTTAATATTCCCTACGGTGGGATGTCATATAATCGCAAAGATATGAGATCGAAAATAGACGATATGTTCAATAGAGAAATGGAGGCACTGTTCGCGAAGACGGACATTCATTGCTGCGATTTTGAAGAACTTTTAAGCAAGGTCAAGTTGTCTGAAAAGGATTTTATGTTCTTGGACCCGCCTTATGACACAGACTTTTCAGACTATGATGGAGTGAACTTTACGAAGTTCGACCAAGAACGGCTTGCGTATGTGCTGAAGAAGACCTTAGCCCGCTTTATTCTTGTGATCAAGAACACTGATTTTATCAGTGGCTTATATGAGAAGGACTTCCACATATTGAGCTTTGATAAACGGTATACATATAACGTGCGTAGCCGGAACAACAGAGATGCAAAGCATCTGCTTATAACGAACCTCCCTGTCTGAGACAGGGAGGTTCGTTTATTATTCAGTCGACAAAGACATTGTATAATTGCAGTTGCTCTTTTATCGCATCATAGTATTCTTTACTCACTTCGATTGGTTCAATAAAATCACTTTCTTCTGCCAGAGCAGTAAATTCCTCGGCTACCTTGATTGATGACCACCAAAAAGCCTTGTTCTCAGCGAGGAATGGGGAGACCTTAAAAATGATTTCGTTTCCGATTAGGCACTCTCTTATGTAATTCCAATAGTTGGAATTATCCTCTGAATCTTCGTGATAGTCCTGACAGTAATCGACCGCAAACAGGCCCCAGCTTTCGTTTATGAATGGGTCGATAGTTCCATATATAAACTGGAGCGAAGTTAGATAAGAAACGCTCTTTTCTTTGGAAACTATGCCAAAATGTTGAATAGCATTTCGTATTTCCCCGAATTCATTGAATGCGGAAATATCCACAGTTTTCATATCGGCAACAAGCCATAGCATTTCGATTATACTTGACCATTCAATCGTTCGCCCTTTTTCCGAGAGCTGTGAGAGCGTCATCTCGTTTATGATTCTGTTTTCTCTTTTTGTGGGTTTGGGATATGTGTCAAACAAAAGCAGCGGATGCTCTTGTGCAATACGCGCTTTCGCCAAAATCTCCATGGCGTGTGCTACCTGCAACACAGATAGAATACCCGACCATCTGTCTTCCATAAGCCGTATGTTGTTCACATGGGCAAGCGCGGCAAGCCCGAGTTCCTTCATATTTTCCGCAATTTGTTCTAATTCTTTTTTCATCTGTAGACCCCAATTCTCATTTCAGCGGCGTCAAAATAGCTTTTCTCAATTTCAATTCCGATGAACCTCCGCTTGTTTCTTAATGCCGCCACACCGGTTGATCCCACGCCCATAAAAGGGTCAAAGACAACGTCGTTTTCATTTGAAGCGATGGAGACAATATGCTCTAACAGCCTCACGGGCTTTTGAGAGGGGTGTTTTGGCTCTGACAGCCGTTCCGGTTTCATACAGATGGGGCTTTCGAAGAAGTTGTGCATATTGCGCTGATCGCTGAAATTCCATTTGTGTCCTTTATTCCACATACAGGCAATCATTTCGCAGCTGTTCAAAAAGCCATTTTTAAATATCTTTGGAGCAGGGTTCGTCTTGTGCCAAATGAAAAACTGAAACGTATCAAACTCACTATCAAACGCTTCGTGCCATTTTCCTATCAGATTGTAGCTTGTGAAAACAAATATGTTTCCGTCCGGTTTTATAATGCGCTTGAAATCGGGCAGCAGATCGAACGGATCGATAGGAATCAGATCCCATTCCGCAAGGTCGTTATTTAAGGCGGATCTTCCTGGCAAATTGATGTTGCCGGTGGAGTATTGGGCAATATTATAAGGTGGGTCCGTAAGAATCAGATCGATGCTGTTATCCGGGATTTGGCCTAAATAGTCGAGGCAATCGCCGTTGACGACAGTATAATTCCTCGTTTTGATTTTTGTGAGTTTGTGCATATCACCTGGCAACGCACTCTTCTATCATTCGAATGATGCGCTCATTGAGATGAATATCTTCCAAGGCTTCTTTGTAGATCTCTTCAAATTCTTCAAAAGAAATACCGTTGGGCAAGATCTTTTTCCACAGATTTTTGCCGATAAGAAACATTTCAGGATAGGCCAGATGCTTTTTCACAGCACCTTTCCATGTGTTTCCCTCGCCGTCTTTGTTGTATAGAGTTGCGAAGTATGCCTTGCAGTTTTCAATACCCATGTCAACGTAGATCGTAAGAAGCTTCTCAACATTAGAAGGAGCATTGGAGCTGTCAAGGTCGCCGCCTGCTTTCAATTCTAAGATATTCCAGTTTTCTCCGTCAAAAAAAGCAAGATCCACGGGCTTGACTTGGATAGTGCCGCAGCGATATTTATTCGCCAAGGGGAGAAGATTTGCCCTGATGCTGTTTTGGGTCACACCGCTCTCGGTACGGCTTCTGCCGGAGCCGGAAGCTTCATTGGTCGCACGGAAAGTGGCGATTTCGCCGCGCAGGTTTCCGTTATGAGTATCGACATCTGTAACGACAACTTGACCGGAAATCTTACTTTCGTCGATATTATGCATAAGACAGCGAGGATTTACGATTGCGGGCACATTTTCCTCACCGAATTTCAGACGCGCAATGCGCTTGGCGCAGGTCTCAATGGCAAAACCGCTCTTAGACTCAAAGCTGCTTACGAATACCATACTGGCGGTAATGTTTTCGTCCATCTGACTGAGCAGAAAATTATTGACTTTCCTTTTATAATTGCCGGAGAAATCCTTTTCAATCAGAGTGGTCAGTTTCGAAAATTCTTCAAAAACAATGTGCTTGATCAAATCACGCATGAGGCAGCCTCCTTTTGCTTTAAGATATTTTTATTGTAACATGGACTGCCGCGCTTTGCAACGAGGGGGTTTGTTAAGTGCCAAGTCAGATTCTTGGCATACCGCGTGTGCTGGTGACCTCGCGGACGCTGCCGCCGCGCAGCTTGTTGTACTCCTCACGAGTCATGTCCACGTCTGTCGCCAGCAGATGGTTGGTGATATTGTGTTCCACGGTCAGGTTGAACAGCAGCTTGGACATGCGGTTTGCGAAGACGCCCAGTGTACCCTCCAGCACGTCAGACACTGCGTGGGGCAGGAACGCTCCGGCGTTCTGCACCTTCAGATAGCCGTCATAGAACCGAACAGCCTTCTCTACGAACTTACTTTGGCTGCCGCAGTTAGCCAGCGGTGCGTTTATTTCTATCATTTTTTTCGCTTCCGGCGTAAGCTAAAAAGCGTACTTTTCCTCCTTGAATTTTTGCCGCGACCCCGCAGTTTTTCCTGTAACTGCCGTCACTCCTGCCACGCGGAAGGCAAAGGATACTCAGTACGGAGCTATCCTGCGCCATATCTCAAGGATCCTGCGCTGGCGGCTTTTTTGTTCTTGCGTGGGTATAGATATCCAGCGTGATAGAGGGCTGGGCATTATGAGCAGGTGTGTGCCCTGCCGGCGGAGCAGAAAAATGGCTGCAGCTAATACCTGTTTGCTGTAGGTCTAGGCGATTTATTGGAGCGCTTGTTGTTGCTCCTGCAGACGCAGATCCGCTTGATATTGACAATGTAGAGGCAGAGGGTCTTGACATCTGGAAATTATCCGGTAGAATGAAATATGCAGAGAACATATCAGAGGAGATCATCAGCATGAAAGAAAAACTGTCAGAGAAGATTTTTGCGCAGCTGCGCGGCGATATTATCGCGGGGAAGTACACCGCGCGGGATTTTATTAGCGAAAGCGAGATTGCTGAGCGATATGGCGTGAGCAAGGCACCTGTGAAGGATGCCCTGCACCTGCTGGCGGATCAGGGGTATTTGGTTAGCTATCCTCGTAAGGGCTATATGGTGAATACCTTCACCAACGAGGAAGTTAATCAAATCCAGCAGATCCGCCGCTGTTTAGAGACACTTTGTGTCCAGCTAGCCATTGAAAATGCCACGGACGAGGAAATTGGACGGCTGCGAGATACTACCATCGGAGCGGATATGAGCGAAAGCCCAGAACAAACTGTCAATTATCGTTTTCATATGGGATTGGCTGGCATATCGGGCAACCCCGTGCTGGTAAAAACATTGGAGAAACTGGTGAACATTGCTTCCATGACCCAAATCAGGCGCAGACCAGACTACAGTAATTTCCACCACATCATTGATGCACTGCTGGCACGGGATCAAGAGCAGGCGAAATATTGGATTATAACGGATATCGCAGATGTATGAAGGGTAAGCAAAACCGCGGTCGAGTTGTTCGACCGCGGTTTTACATGTTCGCGGAAAAATGTGATTGACATCTGGTGATATCAGTGGTATTATTCATGTAGGATGCTGATATTATCAGTGAAATCATCAAAAAGGAGCGAGATACTTATGGAGAAGAAGAAAATCGGCTTACTGGGTGCCATTCTAATGGGCATCGGTTGCATTGTTGGCTCTGGCATCTTTGGTACCTTACCCACGGTGGCAAATGAGTATGGTGCCGGCGTTGTCTGGGCGCTGATCGGTGCGGCAGCAGTGGTTGTCCTGCGCGCACTGGCATCGACATATTCCTCTGCTGCACTTCCTGCCAGCGGGTCGCAGTTCCTGTGGGCCGCCAAACTGATGCATCCCATCGCAGGCGCGTTTGTTTCATTTTCCACACTGCTGATGCCTACTATGGTATCGCTGTTTGGCGTGCTGTTCGGTATGTATCTCCAGCCCCTGTTTCCCAATACGGAGATCAATGGCACTGTAGCCGCCGTGGCACTGCTGGTGGTATTTGCGGTAGTGGCTTGGTTCGGCAATAAGACGACGATCAATACGGGAAATGTGATGGTCGTGCTGCTGCTCATCGCCATTGCCCTGTATATTTTCCTCGGCTTGCCTCATATCGACACGGCCAATGTGACCTTTGGCCAGATTGTACGCCCGGGTGTATCCATCAGTACGCTGGCAGCTGCCGTGGGTGTGCTGACATCCTCTTTGTCCGGTGCCAGTTCGGTGGCACAGGTGGCCGATGATGTAAAGGATCCAGGTAAAACGGTGCCGCTGGCTTTGGTGCTGTGCCCGGCTATTGTAGCGGTGATTTATATCCTGATGGCTGTTGTTACCATCGGCGTGATCCCGGCAGCAGAGGTCACTTCGCTGTCCGATGTGGCGGCGCAGTTTATGTCTCCGGCACTGCTGACCTTCTTCATCGTAGGCGGTCCCATCTGCGGTATTATCACATCTCTAATTCCCGTGGCGCTGGCCTGTGTGGCTCTGGTAGAGACTTCCGCTAAAAACAAGGTGTTTCCCGAGGTGTTGACAAAGCAAAACAAGTACGGCGTGGCTTACTGGAGCCTTTTCATCGTCATGGGCATCGCCATCGCCATCTGTGCTACCGGTGCGACCTTCGGTGTGGTCATGACCATCTTCTCCTTCTGCAATACCCTGGCGGAGTTACCCAATACGCTGAGTCCCATGTTCGCCTATAAGAAGTATCCCAAGTGCTGTGACAACTCCTCCGTACATATGAACCGGAAGGTCGCCTATGTGCTGTCTGTCCTTACATTTATCGTGTGTGCCTATTTGTGCGTGCAGATGGCTGCTACTCTCAGCGGCGGCGCTGTGGCCGGTATTCTGGCCGTGTTCGTGGTGGGCTATGTGTACTTCTTCTTCCGCGTCAAGTACCTCAAGGGCAAGGATGTGGATCTGATCGCCGAGATGAAGGCTCCCTACCAGCCGTGGGAGGACAAGGAAAAGTCCTACAACTGAGAGGGACGCCATGGTTGATTTTGTGAAGTCCATTCCGGAACTGCGTGCCCGCGTGCCGGTGACACAGCAGTGGGCGTATTTCGAGACGGCCAGCACCGGTCTGGTACCGGACTTTGTATATGATGGTGTGCGCCGCTATATGGATGCCCGGTATCACATAGGCGGCAACTCGGTGTGGGAGTTTCCCGGCACCTCTGTTGAAACGCTGGAGATGATGCAGCGATCAAAGGTCGCGTTGGGGCGGATGATCCACGGCGCACCGGATCGCATCACCTTTGGCCAGAGCTCCACGCAGCTGTTCACCATGGTGACGGAGGCCGTGGAGTACGGCCCCGAGGACAACGTGGTGGCGGTGGATCGCGGCTGGATTGGCAACCGCTTTGCCTGGCAGAAGAGGCAGGATGAGGGGCTGGAGGTGCGGTACGCCGTGCCGGAAAACGGTGCCGTCACGCCGGAGCAGCTGATGACCCTGTGCGACGAACACACTCGCGCCGTCACCGTGAATCTGGTGGAGAGCAAGACCGGCTACCGCATCGACATGGACCGTCTGAGCCAGATGTGCCGCAAAAGAGGCCTGCTGCTGTTCGTGGACGGCGTGCAGGCGCTGGGCGCACTGCAGGTAGATGTGGAGCGCTGGGGTGTGGATCTGCTGGTAGGCAATGACTACAAGTGGATGATGAACTTCTGCGGTACCGGCTACGCCTATATCAGTCGGCGGCTACAGCCCCTGATCCGCCATTGGGGCGCGGGCTGGATGTCCGACAACGACCGGTTCAACACCGGCAAGGCCCGTCTGACCCTGCGGGAGGACGCGGGCCGGTTTGAAATCGGCTACCCCCATGCCGACGGCATCTATGGGTTGGGTTTGATGGCCGCGCAGTACGACATGCTGAGCGGGGTAGAGGTGGAGCGGTACGTCTGTGGTCTGGCGGACTATTTCACCGCCAGGCTGGCCCAGACCCCGTGGCTGCGTCTGGCCTACGATTTCCCTGCGGAGAACCGCTGCCAGATCGTGTATATCAAGGTTGCGGCGGGCTGTCCCGTCACCGATGAGATGCTGGAAAAGGCAGGCGTGTTCGCCCACTTCGAGTCCCCCGACGAGAACGGGGAGCGGGGCATGCGTCTGAGCTTCCACCTTTATAACAACACACAGGATATCGACCGCTTCTTCTCTGTGTTTGAAGCGGTGGGGAGGTAAAGACATGAGCGAGTTCAGTCCCTATCGCTGGGAGGCAGAAAAGATCGCACCCAGTGGCTTGCGCTATCGGGTGCGGCTGGCGGATCACGTTCTCACTGGCCCCGATGGAAAGGCTGAGGCTACCATGTTCAGCTGGTCCTATCTCGGTCAGGGCGGCGGCTCGCGGCGGCCGGTGGTGTTTGCCTATAACGGCGGTCCCGGAGCCGCCAGCGCCTGGCTGCACATGGGCCTGCTGGGGCCCGTGCTGGCACAGTTGCCCGAGTATCCTGACGGGCTGAGCCATCCGGCGCGGTTCGAGCTGACGCCCAACCCTGACCTCCTGCTGGATCAATGTGACATCGTGCTCATCGATCCGGTGGGCACCGGCTGGGCCCGTCTGCTGGATGAGAGCACCGCGAAGCGCCATTACTCCACCGCCGGTGACGCCCGCGATTTCTCCGACTTCATCTGTGCGTGGCTGACGGAGAACGGCCGCCAGCACGCACCGGTCTACTTGCTGGGCGAGAGCTATGGTACCATCCGCAACGTGGCGCTGGCTGATGTGCTGCCGGAGACGGTAGACTTACGGGGCATCATTCACGTGGGCACGTCCCTGAACGTGGGAGCGAGGACTACCCTGCTAGTAGAACCCAATGTCCGGCGGCTGGGCGCCAATGCCGCCGTGTGCTGGTATCACCACCATCAGGATGAGTGCAGCCGCGAGGACTTCGTGGCGCAGGCCATGGACTTTGCCTATGGCGACTACGCCCGCGCTCTGCTGTTGGGGAACCGATTGAACGAGGCAGAACGGGAGAGCGTGCTGGAGCGGCTTAGTCGGTTCACAGGCATGGATCATGATTTTCTGGACAAACACGATCTGCGTTTTGGAGAGGTGGACTTCCTGCTGGGCTGCTGCCCGGGGGCTGTGGTCAGTACATACGATGCGCGGCTGCTGTACCGTCCAAGACAGAACGAGCGATACAGCGAAAACAGTATGGAAAGCGCCGGTATCATCGAGCCGGATATGGCGCAGGACGCCTTCATGGCGGCGGTGGGGCCGGTCTATGACCGCGCGCTGGCCATGTACGCGGCGGACGAGCTGTGCCCGCCTCAGCGGGAGGCAGCGGAGGACATGCTGTCCATCGCCCGCCGGTGGGACTACCGCGGGTACGAAAAGGACACTTTGACCCTGCCGGTGGAGCTGATGCAGCGGCGGCCCGCCCTGCGGATGATGTTTGTCAACGGTTATTACGACCTGCAGTCCACCTTTGACTTTGTGACCTACTACCTGTCCCGCTTCGATCTGCCCAGCAATCGGATACGTCAGACGGTGTTGCCCTCCGGCCATGCCTCCTATGTGGGCACGGGCATGGTGGAAGCTTTGACGAAGGAGATTCGACAGTTTATCCGGGAGTAAGGAGGAATGTACCATGCTATTGAACCATTGTAGACTTTATGCACCGCTGTCCGGTGGATTTGCCGGCGAGGACTGCTGCGTGGAGTTGGACGGTGGAAAAATCACGGCAGTGGGTCCCGCCCGCCCCGATACGGCGGAGGCCTTCGACTGCGGCGGCCAGACGCTGCTGCCGGGTCTGATCGACCTGCATACCCACATTACCTTCCTGCGGAACGTAGGCGTGGCGCAGGCCCACGACCCCATGCAGCTGGTAGTGGAGGCGGCCGCACAGGCTGACCGCTACCTGCGTCATGGCTTTACCACCATCCGTGACTGCGGCAGTATCCGCCGCAGCGCCAACTATGTCAGGCAGCTCATTGACCGCGGGCTCATGGCAGGACCGGATATTCTGGCCTGCGGCCAGACGCTGATGCCCAGCGTCACCGCCAGCACCGGCGTGGGCGACATCACCCATTACTGCGACGGCGCGGAGGAGTTCCGCAAGGCGGTACGGGAGGAAGTGGCTGCGCAGGCAGATTTTATCAAAATCTACGCATCCGGCTCTGCTTTTTCTCCTACCGGCGTGCCCAAGCACCCTATCATGACCATTGAAGAGATCCGGACAGCTGTGAATACAGCGCGTGCTAATGGCCTCTATGTGGCGGCGCACTGCCATGCTGATAGTGCCATCCGTGACTGCGTGCAGGCAGGTGTCCGCACCATTGAGCACGTCACCTATCTCAGCGAGGCCACCACGGATCTGCTGCTGGCATCGGAGGACTCCTATCTGGTGCCCACGCTGGCAGCCATGTATGTCAGTCAGACGGATCCTCAGGAGCGCTCCTTCTGGCTGTCTCGCCTCACCCCCATGCTGGAGGATTGCGCTAAGGCCATCGGTTATGCCTATCGCGCCGGGGCACGGATTGGTTTTGGAACAGATTCTGCACCTATGTCTCCCCAGTACGATACCGGTGTAGAGTTCCGCTTCCGCAGGGAGTACTGCGGCATGGAAAATATGGACATTCTGCTGCAGGCTACAAAAAACAGCGCCCTCATTGCGGGGCTTCCCGATGTGGGTGAGATCAAGGCCGGTATGAAGGCGGACCTAATCCTGGTGGCGGGCGACCCCGCGGCGGACCTCTCCGCCATGTATGTCCCACCGGTACAGGTGTGGAAAAACGGCATCGCCCGCAAATAAAAATAGGAGGAACGAACCATGAAGATTGAAGCAAAACTGGAAGAACTGGGCCTGACGCTGCCCGCAGCGCCCACGCCCATGGCCAATTATGTGACCTGCCGCCGGGTAGGAAACCTGCTGTTTTTCTCCGGCGCTGGTCCCTTTGAGGGCGGTAAGCCCGTGGTGTTCGGCAAGGTGGGCGACGAACTGACCCAAGAACAGGGCTATGCCGCCGCACGGCTGACCGGCTTGAACCTGATTGCACAGCTAAAAAAGGAACTGGACGATCTGGATCGCATTAAGCAGTTTGTAAAGGTGCAGGCATTTGTGGCATCCGCACCGGACTTCATGGCTCAACCCGCTGTGATGAACGGTGTCTCCGACCTGTTTGTGGAGGTATTCGGCGAAAAAGGCAAGCACGCTCGTACTGCCGTGGCTGTTCCGCAACTGCCGTTTAACATTCCCATTGAGGCGGAGATGATCGTTGAGGTGGAAGAATGAAGACCAGTCGGTGGGTACCGCATTGTGGCGCAAAAGCCTTTTGATGAGTCTATTCCTTCTCAATCTTGTACTGCCATTTGCCCTGTTCATCCAGTGAGCGCACCGACAGCAGAATGTGAGCGTGCGGATTGTGACCGTCTGTGTCGTGGATAGCAGCGTCGGCACACATTCCGTCTGACACGAACTGCTTCCGGATAAATTCTTGCAGCAGCTCGATTTGTTCCGCACGGTTCAGCTCTATGGGCAAGGCAACGACAAATTCCCGCGCCAATCGGCTGCCCTTTGCAGTCTCCACTTCCTCCACGGCGTTCCATAGCTGCTCCCGGTCTTTCCATTCCTGCGGGGCTTGTCTGGCAGAAATACATTCTGCCAGACAAGCCCCTGCTTTTTCGTGTAGTCATGCTGTATCCCGTCGTAATCGTTATACAAGCGGGACCAGCTCAGATAAGCGGAAGCAGCCACGGCGGAGCGTCCTGCGCCCCGGCTGATCATCTTTGCTTCCAGATGGTAAATTGCCATCGTTTGTTCACCTCGTTTTCGTTTTCTGCTTCTCTCTCGTTAAAGAGAAAATGGACGGGCAGGACGCCTGCCCATCTCTGCGGAAAAGCTGCCGGCGGCAGGTTTGCGCAGGCGGGCGGCAACAGATGGTGGAGAATTTCCACCCCAAATTCTCTGCGCCCGTAGCAGTTTCTTTTCTGCATCTGCCACGGCAATATCCTAAGATGCTTTGAAAAAGCTTGTCATATCAACGGTTTTCACCGCTCAAGTGGCGCTTGCTACACCAAAATTACACCATTTGCGAAAGGGCTTTGATGTGACAATCTATAATTTGCAGAAAAAACATATGAAATTCAATTTCCCCCTGCTATAACAAGGGTACAGTATGTGGTGTTCCTGCGTAAATCCAGTTGTAGAGCAGCCATACGCCTTTTTAGTGAAGTTTCCGTGGCGGCGTATGACATTTTGTTGATTTTTGTACTTGACTTCCGGCGTGATTTTTTTATAATAATACTCGAATATGAACATTGTTTAAGTTGAGGTGCTTGTATGAATGCAGCGGTCACATCCAAAGAGGAGATCCTGAAAACCAGCCGTGAACTGATCCGGCAGCAGGGGTGGTCCTCGGTCAGCATCCGCTCGGTTGCCGCGGCCTGCGGCGTATCGGTGGGATCAATCTATAATTACTTTGATTCCAAGGCTGCACTGATGAGCGAAACGGTCGGCAGCGTCTGGCAGGAGATCTTCCACCGTCCGGATGACGCGGATGTGTTCCGCGACGTGCAGACGTGCATCACTTGGATGTACACGCGCATCGCCTACGGCTGCGAGCAATACCCCGGCCTTTTTACCATGCACTCCATCGGCTTCCTGTGCGACGAGCGGCCTGATGGCAAGCGGCGTATGCAGCAGACGTGGGGACATATTTTGGCGGGGCTGTGTTCGGTGCTCAAGCACGACGCCCGCGTCCGTCCGGACGCTTTTACGGACACCTTCACCGCGGAGCAGTTTGCGGATGTGCTCTTTTCGCAGATGCTCTCGGCCATGCTGCGGCAGGACTACGATCCCACCGCCGTGCTGGAGATCGTGCGCAGAACGCTGTATTAAATACAAACGGAAACCACAAAGTGCTTTCCGGCAGCATCAGCCCGCCTTGCGGCGGGCGATTGCAAACCATAAAATGAACATTGTTCACACAGAAAGGTCGAATGTCATGAAAGTCAAACGCAACACACTGCTGCTCATCGCCTGCCTTGTGTGGGGGGCGGCGGGCTTTAACATTCTGCGCCTCGGGGTGCTAGCTTATCCCGCCTATCTGAGCGTGCTGAATTTCGTGCTGTCAGCGCTGGCCTTTGCCGTGTTCCAGTATTTCGTGTTCGGCAGACTGGTCAAAAAACACACTGCTCGTATCACGGGCTATGAGGAGGAGCGCCATTTTTTCCTCAAGTTCTTTGATGTAAAGTCCTTCATCATCATGGCCGTGATGATGAGCGGCGGCATCTGGTTGCGCTCGAGCGGCATCGCGCCGGATCGCTTCATCGCAGTGTTCTATACCGGCCTCGGCGCTTCACTGCTGACGGCTGGCATTCGCTTCGGTTATCAGTTCGTCAAGGCGGTCATCGCCGCCGGCGAAAAGAAAACAGCATTCCAAGACGAAAAGGAGACTAAATTATGCAGGCAATCGCTTCGAGCCGCTGGACGCTATCCGCAACAACGGCCTTTCCGTAAAGCCGGAGAATTATGAGCAGGTTTACACCGCCCCGCTGACGGCGAAGGACGATCTGGAAAGCATCTACACCCGGTTTAATGTGGATCGTCCGGCAGACTTCACCGGGCACTCCTTGTCGGTATCGGATATCGTGGTGCTGCATCAGGACGGAAGGGACACCGCCCATTACTGCGACCGCTTTGGCTTTTCTCAGGTGCCGGAGTTTTTGCAGCCGGAACGGGCAGCGGAGGTCACGATCCCCACGCCGGATCAGATGGCGACGCAGGAGCGAATCAGCACGCCCAGAGGCAGCTTTTGTGTGACCAATATGACGCGGGAGCAGATGGAGGCGGCAGGATATGGGGTTCACCATCAGTCTGACGATGGAAAATATCTCATCATGGGCAACGGCACGCGAGCCTTTGCCATCCCCGCGCAGCAGCAGCCGGAGCAGGACAATCCCCTCCGCACGGTGGAAATGACGCTGGAGGACGACTACGGCATGATCGACGGCGTGATCAACAACGGCAGACGGGGTGAGGAGCTGGAGAAGGCCAGGGAGCACGCGGAGCGGACGCAGCCGGAGAAAAAGCCCTCCATCCGGGAACGGCTGGCGGCGGCAAAGCAGGAGTGCGCGAAGCAGCAGGCCAGGCCTGCCCCGGAGAAGAAGCCCCCGGAGCTGGGGGAACGATGAGCCGGGGCGTGAAGTGGCGGCTGGAATGGGCCTTCTTCCTGGGGGACAACGGCAGACGGCAGTACAACCGGCTCTGCAAGGCCTGCGTCCATCCCTGCAAGCAGAGCTTCCGGGCGGTGGTGTTGGACTGCCCGCACTTCCAGTCCCAGCGCGTGAAAAAAGGCATAAATAAGGGCGGGAAAAGAGTAAAATAGTCCTCCGTGGCGGCTTTTTCAGACCCTGCCCTTATGATTTCCCATCTGCGCTTTTCTCCGCGCTCCTGCGGCGAGAAAGCAGCGGTTTTTGACACTTTCCCATGCGCACCCATAGCAAAAGCGGGGACGCGGCCTTCGGTATATCCGTTGGCTGCGTCCCCGCTTCTTTTTTTGCTTATTTCTCGTCCCCGTTGGGTTTGTCCGCTTCCGCCACGCCCTCGATCACATCCGTCACCACGGCGTTAAGCTGGGCGGCGTTCTGTGCTGTGACGGCGGGCCGCCCGGTGTCCGCTTCGATGGCGCGCCGCGCGTCTCCCGCCACCTTGCCGCCGCGCCGGGCAACGATCCGGCTTTCCTCAAAGCCCTCCGGCCGGTGGGCCTTGGAAAGCTCCGTGGTCGTGGTTTCGGCCAGCATGTTCAGCACGATCTCCAATGTGCTCATGTTGTCCCGGAGGTTTTCCTTTTTGAGACCTTTCAGGTTTTTGTATTGCCGGGTGGTCATGCCGGACCAGGCTTTGGTGATCTCGTCGGTGAGGATGGCGTACTCCCGGCCCTGCTCCACGCCCCGCGCCTGCCATTCGGCGGTGAGCTCGTTGCGGACACGGATGGAGAGGATGCGCTGGTGGATCCAGTCGGCGTCATAGCCCTTCTTCTGATAGGTCTCCAGCGCCCGGTCGATGGCCTGCTCCGGGTCAATCGTTTCTTCAATGCGTTCACGACCAACCTGTGCCAGCCAGCGCTTGAAGGGCTCAGCCTTGGGCGACGGGATGGACTGGATGATGCGCAGGATGCCCTCGGTGTTGGCGGCCTGCACCTTCCTCTGTTTGCCGTCCGCGGCGAGCATTTGAACCGGGGTACAAATTGTACCCCAGTTGGCCGACAACTGCGGATCGCGGGTACGCATCTTCTTGATGTACTGCTTGGGATCGGTGCTTTCCGACAAAACCGCTACAACGTCCTGCACGGAGAAATACCATTCTTCCTTTTCCTCGTCCCAGGCGGTGCGGATCTTTCTATCTTCAAAAAGCTGGATGGAGTTATTTTCGTCCATGGGCTTTTTCCTCCTTCGATGGGCTGTCCCCATTCTACCATGAAATGATGTTTTTTTCTATCAGGGAACGAGATTTTTGCGGCAGCAGCAGTCGTAGGTGCTGTGGGACTGTGGGCAAGCGGCCACGCCGGGCGGCACTGTGGGAAAGCGGTTTGCCGTCCTGTGGGAAAGGCCTGTCCTTTTCCGTTAGGCGGTGAATGGCTTTTCCATCGGCAAAGCGGCCGTTTTCCACATTTCCATAGCGCGGGCCTAATCCTCGGTGATGATACACGCGCAGCCCGCCGTCAGCAGGCGGTATAGCGTCAGCGGCACATACCACGCGGCCACCAGCAGCCGCCAGACAAGTGCTTATAATCCGCAAGCGGGTACTCGCTTGCTGTGCTTGCTGACTACTTCGTACCCCCGTATTTCCCCCTCTACCCATACTACAATCCGAGCAGGGTGTTTTGGCCAGTTTCGGAGGACTTTTTCAAAAAATGTCGCTCCTATCCGTAACTTTTCGCTGCCCACTTCACCAGACGCCTTGTGGTTCTTCGGATATTCGTATATAATGTATTGTGTTGAGTATTATCCATGCGGCGATACAGGATAACCGCGATCCCGGCAGGACAAGCACCTGACAGACACCTGGCTACATTGGAAGCATCCGCAAAAAGGAGGTGAACAATATGGCTTGCGACGAAGCTTTGTACCGCCAATATCTGAGCGGCGACGACGAAGGGCTCAATGCCCTGATGAAAAAAT
>OLZH01000410.1_pt1 | contig 16425 bp, 20 predicted proteins | sample 1673821 | NCBI WGS metagenome assembly OLZH01 (sample SAMEA103958128, study PRJEB25191) | human gut metagenome | reverse complement strand
TTAACTTCAAACCCCCTCACCCATTTCCCCATTTTGCACAAAAATAGTGTACCTTGCCATGCAAAATTTGTGCATTATTTCATGATACAAATGGTTGACAAATTTCGGTACAAATGGTATACTTATATCAGAAACAAGGAAAGAGAGGAAACAAAGAACAAAGAAAAAACTTAAAAATATTTAAAGAAAACACTTGACAAGGTACAAAGAACATGATATAATAAGTTCATAGAAAAGAAAGAGAGGTTACAAAAATGAGAATAGTAAAAGCAAGTACAGCATTAGGTAAAAGGTTAATTCAAACTGGACAGCAATGGCAAGGCACTTTCTTAAATCAAGTTTATGACAAATGGAGTGCTGAAAAAGAGGAAGCATGGAACAAATGTTATGATGAATATTGTAATACAGAGGGTGCTGAACAGTTCGGCATTTGTTCACATAATAGTTTTAGCTTTACGGTTTCATGGTTTACACCTAAAGGAATGAGATTAGAAACATCAAAAAATAGTTATCTTGTGGTTTTTGATGAATAATTAAATAGGTGTGGTAGTAGGTACTATACAAGGTTCAATTCCTTGCACACCTTTCCGCCCAAAATGGGTGAGATATAATCAAATAGAAAAGGAGAACAAAATTATGGCAAGAAAGAGAATGGTAACAAGAACAGTAGAACAGACAACAGCGCAGGTTATGACGCTTGACGTCACAACAGCAGAGGTACAAGTACGCACTTATGACATTGGTGGAAAATACACTGATGAAGATTTACTCAAAAAGCTTCAGAAACTTTTCCAGACTGACACGCTTAAACTTGTACACATTGAAGAACAGACTTGTAAAGAGGTATTACTCGGCATGGATGAGGAAGATTTTATCAGACTTGCAAAAGTATTACCGCCACGTACAACAAATAAAGATGAGGACTAGGGGCAACCCTAGTACCTCACTAAAGGAGTGATAATATGTTATCAATAAATGAGCAAGAAATACTTGTTGATGATTTACAAGAAGTAGAGACAAAATTATTCAACCTTAGTGAACAATTAGGTTCAGACGATGAACTAGGCAGAGCGTGGTACATTGTCTACAAACGTTTACAAAAGGAGAAAGAGAAAGAAGCGAAAATGAAATCTGAAAATTAAATCATTGTTAAAAATTTCACGAAAGTACCAAAACTAGGGTGCGTGATAGGCACGGTTATAGTTTCGACACTATACACCCTTTAGTGTACAAACGTACACACGAACCTTGACAACAAAATAAAGAGAACAGAAAAGGAGAATGTTATCATGGAAAGAATTTTCACAAATGCACTCAAAAAACAATTAAAACAGCGTATAAAAGGAGATTTATCTGTATACATTGTTGATGATACACTAATTGTTGACATTCAACCAGTAGGTTGTTGGACTTGGCGTTACACCATTAACAATTTAGCTGTACAAATATCAACAGGTTTATCAAGTAGAATTGTAGCAGATGTTATTGTTAAACAGTACAAGAAATATATTCTATCTGAACATTTTTACTCAAAATAACTCAAAGAAAGTGTTGACTTTTCAAGTACAATATGCTACAATAAAAGAGTAACAAAGATAAATAACAGTTACGTTGCCAGAGTGGTGTATCTATAAACTGGTACACCCTCACCCCTTTGGACTGGTAGACAAGCGGTAAGTCTCCGATTGAACAGATGTATCAATCATGCGTACATGGTTTAACCATTACGAGGTCAAGCACACTGGGTATCGCAGGTTCAAATCCTGCCCAGTCCACTGGTACAATAATGTACCTAAACTATAAACAAACCAAACCCAGAAAGGAGAACAAAATTATGGCAAGAGTACCTATGGTAACAAGAACAATCGTAGCAACAAAAGCAAATGTAATGTGTCTGGACGTACAGGCAGGCGAACCGTGTAACAAGGTTGTTACAGTGCCTCGTACATACAAGGACGATGAAGCACTTATGAAGAAAGTTCGTCCGTTGCTTGAAACGGAGACACTCAAAGCGGTGCACATTGTGGACAAGGAAGAAATCGAAACTCTGTACGGAATGACAGAGCAGGAATTTATTCAGTACGCAAAAGTGCTTCCGCCTAGAAACGGTGCAAACAGTGACGAAGAAGCTGACAACGAATAACACAGAAGCAGGTAAAACTTAAAACACCAAACACAACAAAATATTTAATTAAAAGGAGAACAATACCATGATTAACATTAAAGAAATGAGCAGAGAGTTCAACGAAGTAGAGCAGTACCTTATGACTATCGCACCGTCAATCGTTTCAATGAAAGACGTTGAGGATGGAGAACACATCACAGTTGACGGAGTTCTGATGTTTGAGGACGTCAAAGAGGATAGCGGTGAGGTTGTCGAAGTAATGTCAATCATTACACCGGAAAAGCAGGTATACAGTTGCCAGTCGGCTACGTTCAAGAGAAGTATCAATGATATTTCAAACATTATGAAAGGTAAGCCGTTCACTGTTATCAAGACTTCTGGTAAAACCAAAGCCAATCGTGATTACATTAACTGCGTACTGGACGTTGAAAGACTTGCATAAGTTCAGAGTGTAACAGTTAATAAATGGGGGGGCACTCTTAGTACCATACTAGAGTGTCTCTCCTATTTCATTTATAGGGGTGAACGCTATGGCAAAAAGACGCAAACAAACACCTGCGGAACGTGCTTACTCTAAACAAGTCAAGCGTATCAAACAGTTTATAAGTAGAGCAGAAAAACGCGGGTATCAATTTAGTGAAGATGTGTTACCACAAAGACCTAAACGTGTAACACAAGCAAGTGTGCGAAAACTTGCAAAATTAACACCTGAAAAGTTGTACCAGAAAGCTGTCTACGGTGGTTTAGCAAGTGAGGGCGAAATAGTACCTGCAACAGTTGGTGTAAAGTTGGAACGCTCTTTGAGAGCAAAGAAAGCGGCAGAAACTAGAAAATACAGACTAGCAGAGCCAGTACAAGAACCAACCAATACACCTGGTTTTGTTCCACCAGAGAACATATCAGAAGATGTATCATTTTTTGACGCTGTTGTTATCTCTGGTTTTAAGGCTCATGTGAGACAATTTAATGAACACGCTAGTAATTTATTACTTTCATGGTCGGACAGAATACTAGCAACAAATGACGCACATGATGTAGCAACAATGTTAAACGATGGTGCAGAAGCAGGCTTGATTGTAACATATCAGATAGTTTATTCACAAGATAAGCTAACACAGTATATGTCTGAAATGTTAAACTATTTACCAGAAGCAGGACCACTGTTTAAGGCTGAAATGATGGACGCAATGGAACAGGAAGAAGATTTTAGTAGTCCACTATGAGAGTAAAAAAGTATCGTTACTTCATGTGTGACTTTGAGACAACCGTTTACAAAGGACAGGTAAACACAGAAGTATGGGCTAGTGCGTCCGTTGAATTGTTCACAGAAGATGTAAATATATTTCATAGCATTGGAGAACAATTCGATTATTTTCTAGCACAGAAATGCAACATAGTAGCGTACTATCATAACTTGAAATTTGATGGTGCATTTTGGTTATCGTATTTGTTAGTTGATAAGGGTTTTAAGCAAGCATATAAAAAGGTAGGAGATAACGAAAATGATGTAGAATGGTTGCCAGAAAAATACATGGAAAATAAATCATTCAAGTATAGCATATCTGATAAAGGTATGTGGTACAGTATTATCATAAAAGTCAATAATCATTTTATTGAGATAAGAGACTCGTTAAAACTACTACCATTCAGTGTAAAACGTATCGGAGAAAGTTTTGGTACAAAACACAAGAAACTTGATATGGAGTACACTGGTTTTAGGTATGCAGGTTGTACTATAACAGACGAAGAAAGAAAGTACATAGCTAATGACGTTCTTGTAGTTAAAGAAGCGTTAGAAATAATGTTCCAACAAGGGCATAACAAATTGACAATAGGTTCATGCTGTTTGGAAGAATACAAGTCAATTTGTAAGTCCTCAACAAAGAACGCTCTTGATTACAATGAAATGTTTCCAGATGTGTATGCTATGACGATTGACGAGAAAGCACATAGATACCCAAACGCAGGAGAGTATATCCGTAAATCATATAGGGGTGGTTGGTGCTATCTAGTAAAGGGTAAAGAGAACAAGATATTTACAAATGGAACAACAGCAGATGTTAATTCTTTGTACCCTAGTATGATGAGTAGTGAAAGTGGAAATAGGTATCCCATTGGTGTACCAAGATTTTGGAAAGGGAATTTTATTCCAGACGTCGCACTTGATGAAGATAAGTATTACTTTGTTAGAGTTAAGACAAGGTTCTACATTAAACCAGATAAGCTACCATTTATACAAATAAAATCGTCATTATTGTACAAAGGCACAGAAGCACTTGAAACGTCTGATGTGTACGACAAAAGGACAGGAGAATATTACACACATTATACAGATAAAGACGGTAACATTCACGACACTAGAGTTGAGTTAGTTTTGACAATGACTGACTACGAGTTATTGAAAGAACACTACGAACTTGTAGACTTTGAGATTTTAGACGGTTGTTGGTTTTATAGTGAAATAGGTATCTTTGACGAGTACATTGATAAGTATAAGAAAATTAAATTGGAAAGCAAAGGTGCGTTGCGTGAGTTGGCAAAGTTGTTCCTCAACAATTTGTACGGTAAAATGGCAAGTAGTATGGATAGTAGTTTTAAACTTGCTTATGTAAAAGAGGATAAAACCATAGGGTTCTTACCAGTTGCAGAAGCAAACAAGAAACCTGGGTATATACCTGTTGGTTCAGCTATCACAAGTTACGCAAGAAACTTCACTATTAGAGCCGCACAGAAGAACTATCATGGTAAAGACAAGAGAGGTTTTATATATGCAGATACAGACAGCATACATTGTGACCTTGAACCAGAAGAAATTGTTGGAATTAAGGTACACGATAAAGACTTTTGTTGTTGGAAACTAGAAAGCTGTTGGGATGTAGCAGTTTTTACAAGACAAAAGACTTACATTGAACACGTTGTTAAAGAAGATTTGAAACCTATTGATACACCGTATAACAATATTAAGTGTGCAGGTATGCCACAGAAATGTAAAGACTTATTTCAAACATCACTTGACGGAACGGCAGACATTAGTGGGTACACAGATAAAACAACAAATGTGTTTAAAGAATGGACAGAAGATGAAAAAGAGTTCTTATTTGAAAAGGAAACTGGTAAACCAATAAAGAGAAATCTTAGTGACTTTAGAGTAGGACTAAAAGTGCCAGGAAAATTAAGACCCAAAAGAATACGTGGCGGTATCCTACTTATAGACACACCGTATGAAATGAGGTAAATTATGGAAGTTAAAACTATTAACATTAAATATGTAAAAGATGGAATGGAAAAGATTGAAATTCTTAGTAACGGAGATTGGATTGACTTACGCATAGCAGAGGACGTTACACTTAAAGCAGGTGAGTTCAAACTTATTCCGTTAGGTGTTGCAATGATGTTACCAAAAGGTTATGAAGCATTGGTTATACCTAGAAGTTCAACATTTAAGAAGTATGGTATCATCCAAGCAAACAGTATTGGTTTAATTGATGAAACATATTGCGGTAACAATGATGAATGGAAGTTTCCGGCATACGCTACAAGAGATATTGAGATGCCAAAGAACACTAGAATATGTCAATTTAGAATCATTGAACATCAACCACCAGTAGACATTGTAGAAGCCACAGAATTATCAGAAATAAATCGTGGTGGTTTTGGTTCAACAGGTGAAAGGTAGGTAAAAAATATGTTTAAAAGCACAGCATATGATAGATATGATGATTTTCTTAAAAAATATGAAGAATTATGTATTAAGACAGGTATAACAATATCACATGAAGATACACAAGGTTCTTTCATATTGGAAAGTTTTGATACAGAAAATATAGAGTGGATGAAAGGCGCAATAAGAAAGTAATATTATGTTAAAAATGGAAAAGCAGGGGCGAACTAAGTTCGTATCCCTGCTTTTTTCTATTTATATCTTTAACTCATGTACCAAACAAAGCGTTCAGCGAAAACGACAAGCGGTGTAGGCACTATCGTTTCAAGTGTGCTATCCTACCCGTTCATTGGTGGACACATGAGAAGATACCTAAAAGTTATCAACACTTTCCACATACTAATGTGGATAACTTAGTAACTTAACGCACTAAGTACAGCTTCTTTACACCTCATATCCTTAAATCTGAACGCACCACGTTCAAATAAATATCTAAGGTTTGACAAAAAGAAGTCATTTCTTTTTAACATAACATAGTTCACTTCATGGTCTGCTGTTGTTACTGTTATTTTAGTCTTAAATGTAACATCTGGTTTATCATCACAATAGATAAAACCGTCCTCTGTAAATTCTCTTAAACCAAAATCAGTACCTTTGTATTTTAGTGTACAAATATATCGGTTCTTACCAGTTGGCTTATCAACAAAACTTTTGTTATCATTAAGATAAACACATTCACTACTATAAGCAACATAAGCGTTCTTTGCAAAAGCTCTATTAAATCCACTACTTTTTTGTTCCTCACTTGCACTAGATATAAAACCTTGTTCAAGTACAAAACCGTCTCCACGTAGGAACTTGGTATCATCTTTAAGTCTAGCACTTATTCCCATTTCAACGTAGTACGGGTTTATAATACTTACTGGATTACTAAGCATATAAACTGGAACATATCTAACCTGTTCACCTTGTCCTCTAGCAATAGAAGTATGAACACTAAGTAACTTCTTAACTTCATCATTACAATAGTGATTAGTTTCACTCTGAAATTCATCAAATATCATACGCATAATATCTGAAAATAAGTGACTATATTTTTTAATCTGGTCTGCACTATTAAGACTCAAAGCATATCCGCAACTTTTTTCATCTAAGAACAATTCATGGAAGATACCACTTGCTCTACGCTTGCTAGTCATTTCATGCCCACTAAAGAACAAACTTCCTAAGTCTTTATAGAACTTATCTACAACATCATCAAGTTCATAATTATATCTATAAATAAGACCAAATTTTTCGCCCTTATCTAAGAACCTATTTATACATAATCTACCAAAATAAGTAGTCTTACCGCCAGTACGATTAGTTGTACACATATATATTTCTGGTTTGCACCCATTTATGTCAAGCATAGACAATAGTTTAGTGCCGTCATAATACTTACCCACGTTATAATCACTTCCTTTCTTATTATATTATAACACACCTATTGCAATTTGTCCAGTAATATGCTATAATGAATATAAATAAGCAAGGAAAGGAGTGAAAGAAATGGAACAGTTTTACCCTATAATTATTGCACTGGTTTTCAACGCTTTAGACCTTATCACTGGTATCATAACTGCGGTCAAAAACAAAGACATTCAATCGTCAAAATTGCGTGACGGTCTTTTCAAAAAGGTTGGCTTCATTTTATGTTACTTTGTGGCATGGTTAATTGACACAGAAGGTTCACTGATAGGTTTTCAGCTTGGCACACCAATTTTACCTATCATTATCCTTTATGTATGTACCACAGAATTAGTGTCAATACTTGAAAACATATGCAAGATTAACCCCGACATTCTGCCGGAAAAACTTATGGAATTATTTTACATTTCCGATATTAAAAAGGAGGACTAAATTATGCCTAATATTATGAAAGCTGTTCAGTTTATGATTGATACTGCGAATGATAACACACATGGCTATGACCAGACACGCAGAAATGGACCAGATTATGACTGTTCTTCTCTTGTTGGAACTGCACTCCATGAAGCAGGTTTTAATGTATCACCGTACTCATGGACTGGTAATCTGGAAGCACAGTTGCGTAAAGCAGGTTTTGTCGATTGTAAAGCACCGTGGTTACCAGGTGATGTACACATCAAGACACAGCACCATGTTGTAATGAGTATCTCAAATAGTCAGATTGCTCATGCTTCTATCAACGAAAAAGGAACGGTAACTGGTGGTAAAACTGGTGACCAGACTGGAAAGGAAATCTGTATCAGAAATTATTACGAATACTCTGGCGGTTGGGATGTACACCTTAGATACGCAGGGCAAAATACAGAAGTTACACCAGACGTTTCTGTTGACACCATTGCAAGAGAAGTAATTGCAGGTAAATGGGGTAACGGAGATACCCGCAAAAAGCTTCTTACAGAAGCAGGTTATGATTACAACACTGTACAGGCAAAAGTAAACGCTATTTTGTCTGGAAAAGAGTTAAAATCTAACGGAGAAATTGCAAGGGAAGTAATTGCAGGTAAGTGGGGAAATGGTAATACAAGAAAGCAGAAACTTACCGCCGCAGGATATGACTACTCTGCTATCCAGAAACTTGTAAATCAGATGTTATCTTGAGGTTAAACTATGCCGGATATTAACCGTGCGTATTCGTGGGCAATTCAAACATGTAATGCACCTAATGTTGGGTACAGTCAAAGTTATAGAAATCAACAAACAGTTGGCGGTATAACTTACTACGATTGTTCTTCATTTATAAATTATGCGTTACTTGCAGGGGGTTTTGAAACTCCATCTTATGCACCAAACAATAATGCTTTTACCACCTATTCAGAAGCGTCCGAACTTTTGCGCTTAGGATTTACAGAAGTTGACGCAAGTGGTGAATACCTAGCAGGAGATATAGGTCTATCAAGTGGACACACAGAAATGTGCTATCGTGGTGGAAGTGGTAAAGGTGTTTTTATGGGAGCGCATACAGATAACGCTCCACTAGCTAATCAAGTTAGTATTGGTAGTTCTGGCGGAAATCCAGACTATCAGAGAAGTTTTCCACGGTTATTTAGGTATGGTTCTGGTGGTGCAACTGGATACGGTGCAAGTATGTATGTAGTTGCAGCTTTAGCAGGTAATGCTTGGAGAGAAAGTCATGTCAACCCTACACTATCACAGATTGGCGGTGGTGCGTTTGGTTTATTTCAATGGGATGGCGATAGAAAAACAGCTCTATTGAAGTGGTTAAGTGATAACGGTTACGAAGATACAAGTCCAGAGGGGCAAATGCAATACCTAATAGTAGAGGGAGATTGGATTGGTTCTTTTGGTGGTATATCTTCATTAGAAGAATTTCTTACATCAACTTCAACTGATGTTGCTATGCTAACAGAAGCTTTTTGTACTTGTTGGGAGAGACCTGGTGTTCCTGCTTTAGCAGAAAGAATTAACTTTGCTAATCAAGCACTAGAGTTCATTAGAATAAACGCTAATAACACATCAATCGTTGCATGGGAAACTGAACCAATGTACTATCTTACAGAGGGGCAAGCATTACAAAACGCTGTATTGATGTATCGTTATTATTCAGCAGGTGGTGGGGGCGGTGGTACACCCGGAACACGAAAAAAGAAAATGCCTATATGGATGTGGATAAAATACCATTACTAATAAGAAAGGAGAAACAAATATGCCGTTCAAAGCAGGTACTTACAAACATGAAGAAGGATTTACAATTATGGTGACAGAAGATGGAACAATTATGCTATCACCTAATCACCCACTTTCGTTAAGACTTAGCCTCTTATTCGACACTACAAAGTGGACAAAAATATCATAGAAAGGAGAACAACATGGCAGTAAAAACTAGAGAAGAAATTCTTGCAGAATTAAAAGCCAGAGTAGGTGAACAGACTGACGATGAAACAATCGCATTTTTGGAAGATGTTACAGACACACTTTCTGACTTAGAAACAAAGGCAAAAGGTGACGGAACAGACTGGAAAGCTAAGTACGAAGAAAATGACGCAGAATGGCGTAAGAAGTACACTGAACGCTTTTACAGTTCAGACCCCAATCCTGACCCAGAACCGCCTAAACCAGATGACACACAAAAACCTAAAACGTTTGCAGAACTGTTTACAACAGTTTAGCAATAAATTCATTTAAGAAAGGAAGATTAAATCATGGCAAGAAGAATTGCAAACAGTACGCTTAATGCGTCAACCATTGACATTCTCAACGTAATCCGACAGAACGCTTCTTATGATTATCAGCAGAACGTACCGGAAGTTGCTACTGTCAATGACATTCCCAAAGTGGGAGAAATTATCTATGGTACACCTGCATTTGCAAACCAGTTTATCAACGCTCTGGTAAACAGAATTGCAATCGTGCGTGTACAGAGTGCAACCTTTAACAACCCTTACTCTATACTCAAAAAAGGTTACATTGAGTACGGAGAAACTGTCGAGGATATTTTCGTATCTATAGCAAAAGCTGTTGACTTCAATGTGGAAAAATCAGCAAAGCGTGAGTTCCAGAGAACTATTCCAGATGTTCGTTCAGCTTTCCACGTTATGAACTGGAGAGTAATGTACCCTGTTACCATTCAGGACGAGGACTTACGGCAGGCATTTCTTAGCATTGAGGGTGTTCAGAATCTTATCGCTAAGATTGTAGACGCTGTTTACACCGCCGCAGAGTACGACGAATTTCTGCTGTTTAAGTATCTGCTTATTAAGGCAATCAGCCACGGAAAAATGTACCCTACTTCTATTGGAGCAGGTACAGACCTTAGCGAAGCGGCTGTACAGTTTAGAGGAACATCTAACCTGTTACCATTTATGTCAAGTGAGTACAACGAAGCAGGAGTTAAGACTAACACAACTAAAGAAAGACAGGTTATCTTCATGGACGCTATGTTCAATGCACAGTTTGACGTAAATGTGCTTGCAAGTGCGTTCAATATGGATAAGGCTGACTTCATGGGTAGACTGTTCCTCATTGACAACTGGACTGATTTTGACAATGAGCGTTTTGACATTATCAGAGCAAATTCTGACGGCATCGAAGAAGTAACAGCAGAAGAGTTAGCACTGTTGGCTAATGTAAAGGCAGTTATTTTGGACGATAATTGGTTTCAGGTTTACGACAACAACAACAAATTCACAGAGAAGTATGTTGCTTCTGGTTTGTACTGGAACTACTTCTATCATACGTGGAAAACGGTGTCAAATTCTCCGTTCGCAAATGCTGTTGTATTCGCAACCTCTAACGCTGACATTGCTCTGCCTGCTTCTATTACTGTTCATGTGGACGCTAAAGACGAAAGCGATGTTGCTACTGTATTTACTATCAGTGCTGACTTTGAAAATGCAGGACTTAATCCGCAGAGTGTGAACTTTGTGCAGACCGAAACACTTACCACAGCTGGTATCGCTGTTCAGAAATATGGTGGACTTATTATCCCGGCTTCACAGGTTGCAACAGACATCACACTTGTTGCAGAGATTAACGGAACTACTTACACCGCGGATACTGCCATCAATGGTTCTACTGCTGTTGACGCAACTGTTACTCTTAACAAGAACTGATATTTTAACTGTAAGGGTGTATCAGTTTTCTGATATACCCTTTACTAGAAAATTGTGTAAAGGAGTGATTGTATGTATATACAACCTACAACAAATATAAGGTTGCTTAAAGACGTACCTCTTGATACAACCTATGACCACACAATATACTTTGCAAGTTCAACAGCGCAGTATAATTACTTTATTGGTTTGCAGAAATATAATCTAACTAATTACACCTATCAAAGAGTAAAACGTGGTGTAGCTAGAGTTGGAATTAAAGCAGACAATCTTTATGACTGTAATTACATGATGTTCCAGAATACAGCTTACGGAAATAAGTGGTTTTATGCGTTCATAACAGCGGTTGAATTTGTGAACAATGAGTGTGCAGAGATTTACTTTGAACTTGATGTTATGCAGACATGGTTCTTTGATTGCGAACCAGACTACTGCTTTGTGGAACGAGAACACACTGTTACTGATACTATTGGTGAACACATTGAACCGGAAACTGTCGCAACTGGTGAGTACGTTTTTAATGACTACAAGCCAGTAACTTATATGTCTGATATGGTTGTTTGTATTGCTATTGTTGATACAAATGACGCTACTGACGGTACTTTATATGACGGAATATATGGTTCAGCACAGTTGTGGGTTTACGATAGCACAGATGTGCAAAGTATCAATGATAAGGTTAATGAATATGTTCAGAAACCTGACGCTATTATTGGTATGTATATGTTTCCTAAACTGTTTATTGGTGATAGTATTCCAGATACACATAGATTGAGTTACGGACAGGGTGCTACTAAGAATGTTGTTAAATTATCCGCTGTCACTACTGATGATACACTTGACGGTTATAAACCTAAGAACAAAAAGTTGTATACTTATCCGTATAACTTTTATCATGTTGACAATGCAAGTGGTAGCGAATTAAGTTTACGCTATGAGTTCTTTGAAAATCTCACACCTGTTGTTGAAATCAGTGGAACAGTTACACAACCAGTAATTGCTATACTTAGACCTTGTAGTTATAAAGGTGTGCCAGGTTATAGTGAGTTAGGTGGTTACACTAGCTTGAATACAGAGAGTTTACAGCTTAACAGCTATCCAATGTGTTCTTGGAATGTAGACGCTTATCAAGCATGGGTGGCACAAAATAGTGTACCTATTGCGCTTAACACTATTGCTAGTGTGGGGCAGATGGGGATTGCAGGTGCTTATAGTACAAATCCTAATGCTGTTATTGGTTCAAGTATTTTAGGGCAAGTAAGTGGTTTAATGTCGCAGTTTTATCAAGCTTCTATTGCCGCTGATATTAGTAAGGGTAATCTTAATAACGGTGGTGGTAATGTTGCTAATGGTAAGCAACAATTTTACGGTGGAAGGTGTAGCGTATGTCAAGAATATGCAAGAATGATTGACGAATATTTCACTATGTTTGGTTATGCCGTCCATAGAGTGAAGAAGCCTAACAGAAATAGTAGACCTCATTGGAACTATGTAAAAACAGTTGGTGCTACTGTTACTGGTAGTGTACCTGCTGACGATATGAAGAAAATTTGTAGTATCTATGATAATGGTATTACGTTCTGGAAAAATGGTTCAGAGGTTGGACAGTATAATCTTGATAATACAGTGTAAAGGTGGTGAGAATTAGTTATGGGTAGAAAGCGTGGTATTACAGATATGTTTGGTGATAGTGCTACACTAAACAATCTGACATATATGCAGTACCTTAATAGGCTAACAGAGTTGGCTATTTCCATGTTTGAGTGGAAAAATTTACCTGCTAGTGTTGACGCTAGGTATCTTGAATTACACCTTTTTGAAACTGGTTGTATGGTGTACTTTAATGATGATGTACTTGGTGACTTATGTTTGGACTGTATAACAAATGGTAGGCTTGATGTGTATGGCAATCCGATTTTGCGTAGAGCGTACTCTGGATATAATAACTATCAGAAGTTATTGAAAGAAAGTAACAGCGTGATTATATGGAACAATTATCTGCATACAAATAGTATTCTTGATATTAAAATGTTTGCCAGAAGATTGTATAATCTTGACAGGATAATTGATGTTAATGCCAATGCACAGAAAACACCAGTGTTGGTACAGGGAACAGAGAAACAAAGGTTGACACTTTTGAACCTTTATAAAGAGTTTGATGGTAACGCACCTTTTATTTTTGGTGATAAGAACTTGGACTTAAATGCGTTAAAAGTTTTGAATACTGGAGCACCTTATGTGTGTGATAAGTTATACCAGTTAAAGACGCAGATATGGAATGAAGCTTTGACGTATCTTGGTATCAGTAATATCAACATTCAGAAAAAAGAGAGATTGATAACTGATGAAGTAACAAGAAATCAAGGCGGTACTATTGCTAGTAGGTACAGTAGATTGGAAAGTAGGAGACAAGCTGTTAAAAAGATTAACGCAATGTTTGGAACTAATATTGAGGTTAATTATCGTGAAGATTTTCAGCAGGTTGACAATGATACTATTCCAGAGGACGCTGGTGCTGATACGATAGGGGGTGCAGGCAATGAGTAAATACACAACAGAAGTTAGGTTCATATGTGAGAACAAAAGTGGACTTGAAATATCTGGTGGTAGTGGTGATGTTGATAGCATTATTGCTAATTCATGGAATAAGATTTTTACGAGTAAAGCACCGTTCTTTGATGAAGAATACAGAAGTATACTCTGTCAGAAAATTTTGAAGCATTATTATTTGCGTGAGATTTGTTGTGAAACGGTAGGTATCTGGACACTTTGGATGAATACCAGACTTGAAGAGATTATGCCATATTACAATCAGCTATATGAGAGTGCTAAGATTGAGTTCAATCCAATGCACAATGTGGACTTGACAAGTAAACATGAGAGAAATGTTGAGGGTACGAGTAAAGAAGATGGAACAAGAACAGATAATACCACTGGTAAAAGAACACTAACGGGTAACAGAGATACAGATAACACAAGTGTAGGAACAAGAAATACAACAAATAGTAGTGATGAAACAAAAAGAGATTTGTATTCTGATACACCTCAAGGCGCTATCACTGGTTTAGAGAATGAGAACTATCTGACAAATGCAAGAAAGATTACAGATAATGTGAACGGAACTGGAAACGAAGAAACTAACACAACTGAAAAGAGTGGTACTGATTATAGTGAAACAGAGGATACAACTGGTAAGATTGATGGTGTTACAAGTAACACAGGAAAAACTAACACTACAGAAGATTATCTGGAAACTATTATAGGTAAACAAGGTACAGAAAGTTTTAGCAGTCTATTAAATGAATTTAGGGAAACTTTTCTTAACATTGATATGCAGGTTATTGAAGAGTTTAATGATTTGTTCTTTGGACTTTGGTAATGAAAGGAGATTATTATGGCGAACATAAGAAGTATTACACCGAATGACCCGGCTAATTTTACACCAGTGTTAGGTAACTATAGGACATTACAACCGTTTCGATACTGGTGTCAAAAAGTGCTTCCATTAGTTTATGACGACAGTTTAAGTTATTATGAATTGCTTTGCAAAGTAGTGGACTATCTGAATAAGACTATGGAAGATGTTGAAACCTTGCATGGTGATGTGACTAACCTGCATACAGCTTATGAAGAGTTGCAGAGTTATGTAAATAACTATTTTAGTACACTTGATGTACAGGAAGAGATTAATAATAAATTAGACCAGATGGCTAACGATGGAACATTAAATATATTACTTCAAATGCATGCAAGAATGGTTCTACCTAGTAATGATACTACTGGTGAAACAGATACTTTAAACATTCAGAAAATGCTTAATAAATTTGGGTATGTAGAATTATTCACTGGTATTTATTACACAAATGCACCTATTAAGTTAAAAACTGGAAACGTAATTGTTGGAAGTGGAAATGAAAATACTGTAATAGAATGTTCATCTGATTTTTGCACATTTAATGAAGATAATAGTGCTGACAAATTAGTGTTAAAAAATTTTCGTGTAAATAACGCAAGCGGTGAACATATAGGTTTAAATTTCATTGGAACAACTGCACAGCCTTATACTGGAATAAGATACTCATTTATTGAAAATATTCACTTATTTGGCTTTAATACTTGTGTAGCTATAAGAGGTGCATGGTGTGTTAAATTCGACCATTGCAGATTTGAAAGCAACAATATGTGCGTAAATCAAAGCGGAACGTGCAATAACATTGAATATGTAGAATGTCAATTTTACGGTGAAGAAAATGTATCAACAGGTGTGAGATTAACTGGCGATGGTGGTGCTGAAAATTACGGTGTATATTTTAATAATTGTGACTTTGAAAAACACCGTTATGGCATTAACTTATACTCCTGTGTTGGTGTTTATATAAACAATCTATACGTTGAACATATAGATACCGTAATAAACGCAGATAACGCTATAAATCTTGTCCTAAATGGTGGAACATTAAATTATATAAATAGAGCTGCTAATGTTGCGAAAACACAGACAAATAATTTTTACAACGTAACAACATTTACTATGTTAAACGTATGTGTGCGTTATAATAAAACTGAAAAAAGTTGCTTGGTATATATATCTAACGATGTTCCTGTATACATTGAAAACATTACAGTCATAAACCTAAAAGGTGGAAGTGTGTATTTGAAAAACACTGATGCCGAAACAAATTATGATTATAATGGTGACTATTATATCGAAAATTTAAGTACACCAAATTTCAACGGTAGATACACATCTAGCAAAGGAAACATTGTAAAAACAGATGGAATAAAAAGAAGAGATAGTGTTAAGTTAATAGGTGCTAATATTGAACTAATAAATGGTGCAACAATAGACAACAATACGGAAGTACATTTAGTAAATAAAGACGGTACAATATTATATCGGTTTTATATCAACCAGGGTGCTTACGAAAGTGGGCATATATTTAATGGCGAGATACTAAGTAGTACCTACGATTTAATAACCAGAGATATTAACGTTAGTGCGGCATTTACAAGTCCAACAGGAAATACTGATGTACAAT
>OLZH01000405.1_pt1 | contig 16544 bp, 18 predicted proteins | sample 1673821 | NCBI WGS metagenome assembly OLZH01 (sample SAMEA103958128, study PRJEB25191) | human gut metagenome | reverse complement strand
CTCATAAATCTACCCTTAATCGTGTATTGGATGATAGTTGCGGATTTTAGGATTATATAGAATCTTGAGAGTTGGGTATCAATATACAGCCTTGAAGTTGAGAGATAAGGCAATAAAGAAACTCCTTTTCTCAAAGTAAAATAATCCCAAAAATCACGTGAACTTGGTCTTAATCCTATTGTGTGTTTTAAAGGCATGGGTAATCCAACAATATGATTCGGAGCATCTGTTGAAACTAAAACTTCTTTTAATCTTTTGGCTAACTTTTGATCTGCTCCTTGATAGTCATCATACCCACCACCTAATAACATAATAAACTCTCCGTCACCATATCTGCTTACCGAGCACTTATGTTCGATAATATACTTTATGGAGTCGATAGAATTGAGGATGTTTATTCCATCAAATTTCTTATGCGCTGCAGGTATCGTTATGTAACGATTATATCTACGCACTATGAAATCTAACATTCTTTTAAACATATTATCTAAGTTGTTTAGTGTTCCACTTTTCATCATATTTTGCAGCAAAGGCGACAAGTCGATTCCATATCGGATTAAGGACTTTGTCGATGCTGCCCATTATCAGCATTGCTGCAGCTGCATACAAAACCATTATCGGCAGAATCTGCCAAGGTTCATTTGCGAAGCCATAAATGTATTGGATAGGACGTTCAAAGCAATTCTTCCACAATATGGCTGGACATTGAAGAAGATAACAGGCAAACACACCACTACCCATCCAATTAACAAATCTGGATTTAACGTCCAACTTGCTGAAAATTGCAAATATCCAAACACTATTGACCATGATAATCGGGCTATCGTATGCATAGGATTATTTCCAGATTTTGCCTGCTATCAATGGCACATACATAAAGCCGACCACTAAGAGCACATTGAAAAGGAGATAACTCGTCACAAGTTTTGTTTGCGAGCATCCGTTTATCAGATTCTGATTATGACGAATTGTATTTCCTAATGCATAAAGTAATAGAAAGTTAGTAAGATTCTTACCTTCAACAAGACTGATGTCTCCTTCCGTTACATTACCAATATAAACACTCATAAACGTGAGTATCGCTAACAAGTAAAAGCGCTGGCTTTTAGTGATGTTTTCCAAATAGCGATTGATTATGGGTGAGAATAAAAACAGATACAGATATGTGTTAAGATACCACTGAGCATCAAAACCAAATATGAAAATGCTTTTCAAAACATCTTTCACTCCGCCCGTATTATAGACGAGCATTGGTATGGCTGCTAACGGAACGAAGTAGAAGTATCCTTTGGAGCATAAGCGCATAAGACCTTTCAGAGAGAAGCGAATGCCAAAGTATCCACTGATAAGCACAAACAACGGTACTCCTATGTGTAGGGGTATCTGTAAGGCTTGATACAACTTTGTGCCAGTAGGAACTCCTCCCAATGCAAACAGACATAAATGATAAACAATGATGCAAAGCATTGCGAAACACCTGAGCAATTCAATATTTGATTGACGTTGATTTTGTGACATTTTAAATTATTGTTCTATATTGACTCCAAAAGATTTATCCATTGAGTCGTAATGTTTTCTATTTTGAATTTTTTAGAAAGGAGGTATCCATTTTTACCCATTTCCTTCCGCTTTTCTACATCCCCCATTAATAACATTAGCTTGTCTGCTAACATTTTAGTATTAAGAGGTGGAACCAAATAACCATTAACTCCATCTTCTATAATTTCTTCCGGTCCTTTAGGACAATTGAAAGAAACTATTGGTAAACTCATTGAGATAGCCTCCAATAGGACTAAACCCAAACCTTCATAACGTGATGATAAAACATAAATTGAAGCATCTGCATATTTTTGGCGTACATTTTTAGTAAATGGTGAAATAATCACATTCTTTAAACCTAAAGAGTTTATCTTATCCTCTAACTCTTTTTTACCAGCTCCTTCTCCAACGATTTCCAAAAACCAATCTTGATATTTCTTCTCTACATAAGACCATGTCTCTATAAGTAAATCAAAGCCTTTCTGCTCTGCGAACCTTCCTATAGCCAAAATCTTGTTTTGGCTATGCTCAAGCAAAGTGTTCGTTTCTATAGGAGATGGATTATATATCTGAGTAACACGGGACGATGGTATGCCCTCTTTCTCGATATAATCATGTTTATCTGACTTTGTCAGAACAACCAATTTGTCAATTTTATTAATAAAACAATCATGCAAGAGTTCTCTTGTCGGCCAGGACAAGAATCTTTCATAATTAAAATGATCCCAAGAAACAATTCTAACTTTATCTTTACTAACAACTTTTGTTGTAATTAACGAATTGTGAACATCTACATCGATAACAACCTGAATATTATGGCGTTTTAATATCATTTTATATTTTAGAAGCCATAATGTATTAAAAACAGGTATTCGGCTAAGTTTCCTTTCTACTCGATTTGATTTTAAAGAATAGCACTTAATTAACGATGAAACATCAAAACATGATTTTTGTGAAGAAGGCTTGTCTGTGCTGACAATAATTACATGATAGCCGTTTGCAGAAAGAGCATTTGCAAGGGTTGCACACATACGCTCTTCGCCCCCCTTATTAGCAAAATTTGTAATTGTTAAACAGATATTTTTATATTTCATAATTTATGTAATTTTTCTTTAATTATATTCACTATGCGCTTATGAAAATTTCTCGTTCCAGGAGTCAATATATAGAACTGAATATATATTGTAGGAATGATAATCACAGACAAGACAAATCCATATATTGCAATGCTGAGATATGAATTAAGATAGTCGGGATGCAGCATGCTGTCTAACCATACAAAAAGAACGCCGTTGGCTGCCAACAATCCCCATCTCCATGCCATTGGCAAGAAATAGCCTCTCCATGGGTTTATTTTGAATCCTCGTGTATAGAGGAAATACGGCTTCCACCCATTTACTATGATTAAGTTGCTTGCCAAACCACCCATAAGAACACCTGCTATATCGAAAAAGTAACCTAAACAGAAAGCAAGGCTAAGATTAATTACCGCCTCCACTGCTGGAGCCCATATATCTTGAAACAATCCATATCCGCCAATATAACCATCTACAGTACTTCTATTAATAGACAAGAATGATAAGATACAAACAAGAATTAAAACTTCATGTCCCAAAAGATACTTGGGTGAAAGCCAAACCGAAATAAATGGTTCGCAAATTAGACCTAAAACAAGAACACACCCAAAAGATACACATAGACGTGAATCTATTAATTCCCAAAAAACTGATTGAATTCTTTTTTCGTCTCTACTCGCTATCAAATTGCCAATTGCGTTACCAGTACTTGCAAAAGCGGTTTTTAATACGTCTTTTGCTCTGTCGATGGTGGCAAGGTAGTTGCCGTAATAGGCTACAGCGGTTAGCGAGGTGAAAGCAAACATAATCAAAGGAGATACTTGATTGACTATGAACGTCGTGATTTTATGGAAGAAAATCTGCTTGGTCTTCTTTATTATCTCAGGATATTCCTTAAGGAGTTGCTTGCCGCTCTCTTCAACTTTTGCGAGCCAGGGATAATCTCTATGCAACACATGGTTTAACCATAAGCAACCGATGATAGAGCCTAACAATGTAGTGCCAATATAGAGAATGAACGGACATGGAACGATTGGCAGCAAGAATATCAGCAGTATCTGAAAGACAACAGATGCAGAAGAGGTAACTTGAGTAACCTTATAGCCTTTCTGGTCTGCTGCAAGAATGCACTGACGATAGTTCATGAAGTAGCTCAACATCGAACCGATGAGCATAACAGAGAACGTAGCGTAAGCATACCATAACGGAAGCTGTATCTTCGCGAAGATGATTGGGAAGAAGCACATGAGAATAGCTGATCCGGCCATCACAACCATTGCTATTCGGCGATATATCCATCCCTGTAGAGCTACAATTTTATTCATTGTGACCGTATCACCCAAAAACATAGGACGATATAGAAAATAGCCTACAGATGCTCCGATTCCTAATTCTGCAAGATTTAAGAAACTAAATAACGTAGAAGCCGTGGTGTCGAGACCAAGAACTTCACTTCCTAAATAATCAAAGAATACCTGTCTTTTCCAGAAGCCGATTATAACATTGATGGCATAGAAGAACAGAGCTACCCAAGCGTTTTTTAAACTTTTTGATGTACGAGATTCAGACATATAATTTAATTTTTACCAAAACACAATTGTTTAACAAAAGGAAATGGCAGAATAAGTTTCTTAACAAATATACATACGTATGCAATACCTATAGCAACGGGGCAAATTATTGCAAGTTCCACCAAGAAAGAGCAGCTATGCCCTCTAAAGCAGTAGTCATTGGATAGTGTAGTCAGCAAATCATCTACACCATAAATTCTAAATAAGAAGAAATAATGAAGGAAATATATTTCCAATGTATTTCTGCCAATTATCCTCAAACTTCGCGAGATAATGCTATCAGATTCAAAAAAAGCAGAGTAATACCGAAATACTACCAATATGTCATAGACAAGAACTAACCTACAAACATTCCTCAAATACCAAGGTATTTCATAAAAAACAGGTATCAATCCAAAGATTAACAATATTGTCAACACATACCTATTATCCACATAACGAGCGATAAGCCCCTCATATTTTTTCAATAATAGTCCCATATAGAAATAGATATAAAAAGCAGCAATAAAGTCAAAGGATGTTGTTTTTATCATTGGTGAAAATACATCTATATGCCTTGAAAGAAAATGCAAGAAGAAAACAACAAGTAAATGAACTGCCCCCCCAACTTTCCCAAATGGTTTCAACACCATTACAAGAAATGCATATAGCAATACTATGCAAAATAAAACATACGTAAACCAGTATCCTCCCTTGAAAGAATCCATTATACTATCAACAAGACTCATCCTAAAGTAAGCTATACATAATAAAAACATGGTTATAGTTGGAATCAATAAGTATTTAATCTTATTCATAACCAAGGTTTTAAATTCAGAAACATTATGAATATTCCCAATTTTTGCAGACAGGTAACCACTTATAAAGAAAAACAGTGGCATAAAATATAATTGAATTACAGGTGCCACGGAAGAATCGTATTCACTACCACGCATTCCCATAACAATTAAATGAGAATAAATGACAGACAAAATACCAAATCCTCTCATTGCATCAATATAACCGCATCTCTTTTTCATAATTCACATATTAATTTTTCAAAGTTTTTCATTCTGTATGGATGAAATATAGTTATTCTCCTTCTCAACTTTTCCCGGGAGTTTCATCTACTGCCGTTACATGATGGTGCTGAGACAATAGCGTGGCTATACTCAGACCGACGTAGCCTGTTCCGGCTACTACTACTTTTATATCTTTAAAATTATTCATATCGTTGCTATGATTATGTTTAAGTCATGATATTTGTTCGAAGACCTACCCGTCCTTCCTTTATTGATAAAGCTGGCTGCACTCGGCAATTTGAAAGCGAGCTTTCATTGCGCTCATTGGCATCGCTTTTTCCCATTAAGGAAGGCTTCACCTCTCATCGCGTTCTTCTCCAATAGTCTTTACGACCCCTTCGGTTCCCCTTGTAGGGGACAGAAACCTCAGGGAAGAAGAGGAAACCGCTCCACCCCGTCGCTCTTAACCGCTGCGCTATAAGGTTAGCGGGGCATCAGAGGTCTCGTCAGAGAGGTTATGTGGGATGGGACCGCATTGCTGAAGGACGGGAACGCAGGGACACGTAAGGGGGCTTGCTGGAGAGAACGTATTACAGAAAGGGCTCTGTACGTTACTCTGAAGACGGTCTAAAATGGCTGCTTACATTTAGCTATATTTTTTATAATTTCTATCTGAATGATGCAATAGGCTTCAACTGCTTATGAAGCCGCTTTCATTGCTCCACGAAATAGGCTTCATTGACTATCGAAGCCGCTTTCATTTTTCGAGGAATTTCTATTGTCTATCATTTCGCACATTACGTAGGCTCTTGTTGTTGATGTCATAGTGATCGCCCACTACATACTCGCTGTGGTCTAACTCGTCAGTGATGTAAGAGGTGGTATAGATGAGTTGATAGGAGTCCGTAGGGTATTCTTTCAACTTGTCTATCAGCGTATATTGGAATTTCTGCGCTCGCTCTTTCTCGATTCCCTTGTCCTCCATGTTGTCGGCAAAGATGAAGCGAGGGTAGCGCATCCAATCGATGTCCAAAGAGGCAAAAAAGAGGGAGAACCTTGCCACTAACTTCAAGAAGAAAGTGGAGGAGGCACTGTACTTGGCGAAACGGTCTTGGAGATAGACTATATTGTTGGAGAAATCCACCTGAAACTCGGAGGGGCTGGCTTCGGAAAAAGCTCTTTGACATTCTTGGTCGTGGTGCAGAAAATAGACACCATGCTCCTGCATTCTTTCCAACACCTTTGAACGGCGTTGGTCTTGGCTCGCCATCTTGGCTTGAATCAGATTTTTGGTCTTGACAAGTTCTACTTCCAAGCCTTTTTGCTCTGCTACTTTTTGCTCGTATGTCGTTGCCAACTCCAACAAGGTATAATATTGACTCAACTCACCCTGCAGCAAGCCTTTCTTATAGATAAGGTCTTCTATCACCTCTGCCATGCTGCTGCGTACATTTCCCAGCATCTCGTCAAGCACTTTCCGTGCCGTCTTGTATTGGGAGTGTAAGCTACGCAACTTTGACTTGAGATGCATCTTCTTTTCCTCGTCATTTCGGAGTATCAACTCCGATTCCTTGATTTGGAACGTCAGTTCTGAGATGAGACGTTTCGCCTGAGCTATGCCAGTCTTGTTCTCAATGGGCGATTTACAAAGGCGGCAAGTTCCATCCGGCACGTCCTCTGGCAATGGAGACAGACATTCGGGACAATACTCCAAGCGCAAACTACCTAATATCTCTCGGGTGTTGACGGAATGGTTCAATGCCAGTTTCTTCCTTTCCAACTCGGATATAAACATCGTGGAGTCCTCTATTTCATGCTCCAACATGTCAAGCTCGTCTTCCACCGCCGCACACTCATGGTTCAAACGACGAACCTCTGCCTTTTGTCTGTCGGTCTCTGTCCTTTTCTGCTCTTTGATTTCCTCGCCTTGCCTCTTCTTGGTGATATCTTCGGATATTTTGCCTATCTCTTGGTTCTTGTATTCAATCAGTTGGCTGATATGCTCCACCGACCGCATCTCAGGCGATAAGGAGGATTCGAGGGAACGAAGGGAAGCCTTGGCATCGACAATGGCTACCTCCAACTCCTTCTGGCGTAGCTTGGCTGCATAAAGGTCGGAATCGAAGATACCCATCAGCAGGTCTGCCACCGTCTCACGGTTGGTCTGCTTGTCAAATGGGTCGTACAAAAACAACGAAGATGTAGGTGACTCTTGGTCGATGTACAGGAGTCGGAGCAACTGGTACATGGTGATGTTGTTGTCCCCCTGCACGATGGGCATATCCATTACCTCAAACAGTTCGTTGCTGAAACTGCATCGGGTAGGCATGGTCTTGTAGCCAAAGGTATTCCATTCGCATGTACCAGCCAGGACCTCGACCATCGATCCCCAATAGATGGTCATCCCCCGCTGCCCCAGGATTCTGCCATCCTTGTCTTTTTCTATAGGCCGCGAGAGGGTGATGACCGCCTTACCTATGGCGACCTCCACCATCACCTTGGCACATTTGCGCACCTCAGGCACAAAATGAGTATAGTCGCCTCCCAAAGCATAGAAGAGAAGTCTCATAACTGTGGATTTACCGCTACTGTTGGTTCCACGGATGATGTTGACTCCATGATGGAATTGCTCATCGTAAGCCACCTTGCCCGTCTCGGTAAGCACATAAAGTCGATTGACAAAGAAATTAGCAGCCATCGTATTTTGATTCTAAAAGTTTGGTTCGGTATTTCAATCCATAATTTCCATTGAGGGGTGTGGTGCGAAAACAATAGCACAGCCATGATATGATGTTGCTCTCTGCTGCTGGCATCATCTCCAACTGTGACAGTACTTGCTGCATCTTGCCGCTGTCTATGATCTTGACCCGATGCTCTAAAAGCAGAGAAGGACTTATCAGTCCATAGCTTGCCAAATGGCTGAGTGCTATCATCTGATAGGGTCGAAGACGCTCGAAGAGCCGGCGATCATTGGAGGATGTATTATAGGGGTTCTCCTTTTTCTCAACGTACTGGGTCAGACGTTTTCTGAAGTTTTCCTCCGTCCGTTTAAAACGTATCTTATAGGTCTTGTAGGGAAAGAGAAGATAGAAATCGTAAATACGAAGACGGTCAACCTCGATGATTTCGCCTACTCCGAAATGACGAAGAATATTCAGCATGCGATAGATGCCATTAAAGGGGTCGAAAGCGGGATTATACATCATAGTCGGTCCAATTGATATGACAGTTGCCTGTCAGATAATATAGCATTCCAAAGATGTCGTCCTCGTTGTAACAGAGACAAGCATCTGCTGCTCCATTCTCGTTCAGTTCATTCATGATAGGAAGTATGACCTGCTCATAGACGGCCCGCTTGATATCGGTAAGGGGTGTCGCCTGCTCGATGAGGGGCATCACGTATGTATCGAAACAGCTGCATACCTTAGCAAACAGGTAGCTGTCGATGCGCTGGGCTGATTCATAATATTGAAATTTAGTTGATTTCTTGGCAAAATACTGTTTTAAGCGACGTGCCTTCTCGATGGCTTTATCGGAGAATCCACCATCCTTCAGTTTCTGATCCAGACCTATGGTATGGGGAAGCTTGGTCTTGTAACGTCGAATGTCGTCGAACTTCTTCTTCAGTTTTTTGTCTTGCTCAAATTCATCATTCAACTTGCGAAACCAACAGGCCAGACGACTTTCTGCTTTATCCTGATGGATGGTATTGAATATGGCTTGCTTTGCATTGGGACTGTAGTTGCCCACCTGCTGTATATGCACATCGTCAAAATGATTGCCTGTGCCAGGATCTCCATTGATATCTATTTCCATGATAATTAGTATTTAAGGGTCAGGGGGATATCAGTCTGCCAACAGGTCTCTCACCTTGGCTGCTATGGTACTGTCGGTTGGCTGTATGCCCAACTGATTGCGTACGGAATGTTCCTTGTCATGCTCCAAGGCTTTGGTCAACGTCGTGGCATTGTGCTCGTCTATGACATTCTCACTACACATTATATATATTATATTGGCAATGAGATTGCGATTGAAGGTGGTGTTCTTCTGCTTGCCAGGGTCATAGACAATGGCTTCCACCTCGGGTATGGCAAGAATGGAATGCCACAAGGTCTCGTAGCGGTTCTTCCACTCCTTGCTGACGTAGGGCTTCAAATGAGCTACATAATCCATGATCTCAGCCTTGCGCTGTTCTCTCTCTGCTCCTTCCATAGCTTTGTCGACTGACGCTGCTGGCTTTTGTTTGTCACCGTAATTATTATTGATGACAGTCGTGGCATTGGGTACGTAGTTCTGTACTGTACCTATATGTATCTCCTGAAAGGTATTGCCTGTACCAGGATTGCCTTTTATGTTGATGTCCATCATGCTTTCTTTTATTTGTTATAAGATGTTGTATTTCAAGGTGAAAGAAAGAAGAAACTTTCATGCAACTTTCTTCCTTGCTTTCGGCTTTTGGATGTTGTACCTTTGCATCGCAGTTCAGAAATAAAGTTTAACTTCTGCCGGGCGTAATGACTGCTTGCGCAAATACCAAGTCCCATACCGGCGATGGGCAATCGAATGATTAACTATTCTGTATTCATGTTGCCTAACCCTGTAGACAAGACGGCTGCTCCTAAGGCTTATGCCAAAGCTCAGGCTAACGAGGTGATGACTTTCCGCAACTTTACGCAGCACATTGCTGACCATGGTGGTTATTCACGTGGTAAGGTAAAGGGTATCGTATCCGACATGTGTGCATGCTTGGTGGAGATGCTCTTGCAAGGCAAGAAGGTACAACTTGACGAGTTGGGCGATTTCTGGCTTTCACTCACCTGCGAAGGTGCAGAGAGCTGCGAGACTTTCTCGGCTGACAACATCAAGGGAATCAACATCATCTTCTCTCCCGGTGTGGACTTCGAGAACCTCATCAACAAGGCTGAGTTTGCGCCAGTGGCAAGCCGTGCCGCTCAGGCTGCTACCTTGAAGGCTGAAAAGTTGGGTGTCAAGACCGTCGATCTGGAGGCTGCCAAGAAGAAGAAACCAAGCTCTTCCGAAAATGGTGGCAACAATCCTTCAGGAGGCAACACTCCTTCTGGCGGAAACACCCCTTCTGGTGGCAACACTCCTGCAGGCGGTGAGAACAGCGGAACTGAGGGAACCGAAGGCACCGGAGATGGTGAATAATCCCGAATGAGGAATGCGCTGCGCCCGAGTGCGATCGGGCGCAGGCACAAACTACATTATTTTAATTTACTGAACTTTCGCATATCAGGAAGTTAAAGGAGTTAAGGGAGTTAAGGAGTTAAGACGTATGTCTTGCTGCTTAAAAAAATACGCCAAAAAGACTGTTGTCTTAACTCCTCAGCGACCGTAGGGAGCGATAACTCCTTTAACTCCTTTAACTTCTGAGCTTGCGAAACTTGAATAATTTAAAAATCAAATGCATATGAATAATCAAAATGAAAATTTCAACAATGGTTCCAAGAAGATTTCTTGGGTATCTATCATGAATGCTGTTGTACAGGCTATCATCGCTGCGCTGACTGCACTGGGCGTAAGCTCGTGCACAAATGCTCTCTTTTAATGTTTTGCCCCCACAAAGGTATTGCCTTAACTTCTTAACTCCCTTAATTCATCAAAAATGATTCAAGAAAGATTTCCTTTATCGATTGGGGAGGAGCTGGTGCGTAATGAACGCACGCTCCTCGCCAGAGTGGAGGACGGCAAACTGATGATGAATGCCGACTCCGTGAAGTTTTTGGTCTTGCACTGCTCGGCTACTCGATGCAACCAGGACTATAGTGTGGAACAACTTCGACGCGACCATAAGAGCCGTGGTTTCTATGATGTGGGCTACCACTTCTACATCCGCAAGGATGGTAGCATGACGCAACATCGCTTCCTGCTCGAAGTGGGGGCGCATGCGAGACCTTTCAACCGTTGTTCTATCGGTATCTGCTACGAGGGTGGACTGAATGAGCATGCGCAGCCTTGTGATACTCGCACGCCTGAGCAGACGGAAAGAATCGTTGATGTGCTGTCTCGTCTTCACCGTCTGTTTCCGAAGGCGAAAATCGTGGGGCATCGTGATTTGCCCGGCACCACGCCTAAGGAATGTCCTTGCTTGGATGCTCACGCTCTGTTCGGCTGGATCGAAGAGCTGTAATCATGAATAACTGAACTTTCGCATATCAGGAAGTTAAAGGAGTTAAAGGAGTTAAGGAAGTTAAGGAGTTAAGACGTATGTCTTGCTGCTTAAAAACTACGCCAAAAAGACTATTGTCTTAACTCCTCAGCGACCGTAGGGAGCGATAACTCCTTTAACTCCTTTAACTTCTGAACTTGCGAAACTTGAATAAATAACTGAACTTTCGCATATCAGGAAGTTAAAGGAGTTAAGGAAGTTAAGGAGTTAAGACGTATGTCTTGCTGCTTAAAAACTACGCCAAAAAGACTATTGTCTTAACTCCTCAGCGACCGTAGGGAGCGATAACTCCTTTAACTCCTTTAACTTCTGAACTTGCGAAACTTGAATAAATAATGAAACAAGGAATAACAGAATTGTTTTGGTCGTTACGGTCTTTCATCTCCTTCTCAAAAGCCTGGGCTGTCTTGTTGTGAAAAAACAAGTAGCCCCAGGGCATTCCTTCTATAGCTGGATCCGATTTGTCATCAGCCCCAGTAACGTGGATGCCCTTTGGTAAGTGTTTGCTTACGTCGGCTGTAGAAGGAGAATCCAAGCAATCCTGCGTCATATTCGCTTTCTACTTTATGTCTTTTGCTGCAACCATACATGATGGTTGCGGTAGCTTTGTCGCTTTTTTCATAATGTGCATCATTTGAATTGTATTTATGGGTTTTTATTTGGCACGCAGCCTATGCACATGACTTTTACTTTCGTCACACTTTTTTTTATGAAAAGTCTGATTTTATTGCAAAAATACTAAATTATGTTGGATTACGTATAAGATTTTATCTTTTTTCTACTTATAATTTAAAAATATGGTGTTTTTTTTAGAGAAAGTACATATAAAAAGTGTTTGAGAGAAGAATGAGGAAAGTTTACTGGTAATCAGTTACTTTCCTCATTTTGGTTAAAAGTGGCGAGGACAGACGAAGACGGGAATACGACAAGATGAGACAGAGAAACGTTACCTATCTGTAACCTATATCCCCAATGGTGAATGTTGAGGTTCGGAAGAATAAGGAAGGTTACGAATTGAATTTGAATACTCTGATTTATAGTGAGTTACTGATGAGTAACGTAAGATTTTTGGTTACGAACCAAATTTGCCGTGTTCTGCAGTGAAATGCGTAGCAAGAAAAGACTCTTCATGTATTAATTTTGAACGCAAAAAAGAATGACGTTATGAAGAGTACATTTTCAATTATCTTCTACCTCAAAAGACAGGTAGTAAAGAAAGATGGTACTGTTCCAGTTATGGGACGTATCACAGTGGACGGAACACAGGCGCAGTTCAGTTGCAAGACAACTGCCAATCCAGATTTGTGGGACACCAAGGGCGGACGCATGATAGGTAAGAGTATGCAGGCTTTGGAAGTGAACCGCAAATTGGACAAGATGCGTGTGAGTATCAGTAAGCATTATCAGGAGATTATGGACAGGGACAACTTCGTCACTGCCGACAAGGTGAAGAACGCCTTTCTTGGCTTGGAGTATCGTTGCCATACACTGATGAAAGTCTATTCTCAAAGCCGTGATGAAATGGAAAAGCAATATAAGGCTGGCATGAAGGCTTTGAGTACATACACGAAGTATAGAATCGGGTGTGCCTATGTTGGCGAGTTCTTGCAGACGCATTACCATGTGAAGGATATTGCTCTGAAAGAGTTATCGCTGCCTTTTATCACAGACTACGAGACTTTTCTCAGAACAGACAAGCATCTGAAGATAAATTCTGCAATGGTGTTTGTCCGCAATCTCCGTGCAATGGTATTCCGTGCCATAGATAATGAATGGCTCGTAAAAGACCCATTCAGACGATATGAGTACAAGGAAGAAGAGACCACAAGAGAGTTTCTGAGCAAAGAAGAGATTCACCTGTTGATGGAAACACCTATCACAAGAAAGAAGATGAGCATGGTGCGTGACTTGTTCCTGTTCTGCTGTTTCACAGGTCTCGCTTTCATTGATCTGTACAACTTGAAGGAAGAGAACATCAAGGAATTTTTCGATGAAGGTGAATGGATTGTTATCCATCGACAGAAGACAGGAACGGAAGCCAACATCAAGCTGCTTGACTATCCCAAGCAGATTATGGAAAAATACCGTGGATTGTGTGAAGACGGCAGGGTGTTTCCAGTACCCAACTACAAAAGTTGTATGGATTCGCTCAAAAGACTGGGCAAGAAATGCGGCATCACCAAGCCGCTGTCCTGGCATCTTTCCCGTCATTCGTTCGCAACCTCGGTTTGCCTCTCCAACGGAGTCCCAATAGAAACCGTGAGTTCAATGCTTGGTCACAAGGACATAAAGACAACCCAGGTGTATGCCAAGATTACCAAGGAGAAATTGAGCAAAGACGTGGAAAAGTTGTCTCAGCAGATTAATAACATTGAGGAATTCACGTTTGGAAATGTTTGCAACGATAATACTAACACTATAAATGGCAGAGTATGAAACGACAAGTGATAACAATACAAGAAGATATGGTCATCTACGCCCCACATCATGGTGAGGTGTGGATGACAGTTTGGGAGATTGCCGAACTGTTGAATGTAACAGGGACAGCAGTGAAGAATACCGTCAAGCGCATTTGGAAACAAAGTGTGCTGAAAGATTTCCAGCATTCTCAATACATCAAACTTGAAAATGGATATTCTGCGCATGTCTATGATATGGAAGTGATTATCGCCATAGCACTTCAAATGGATACATACCAAGCCTTGTTGTTCAGACAATGGCTTATCAGTAAGGTTGTGAACCGCAAGGTGTGCCAAGCAGAGCAAGTAAAAAACGAGTATCCGATGATTATTGTAATGAACGGAACGATGCCAAGAGATGCTAGTTAGAATCTTTCATCTTTTTAATAAGATTTAATAGCGTACAGAGAGAACGATTTTTGTCGTTGTACACTGTACGCTATTTTTGTTTCGCAATCTTACTGATTGTTTGTAATGTTCTGATAATCAATGCTAATCCGAATTACAAAATGGCAAAAGAAACAAATTAGGAACAACAAAATCCCGTACCCCCAAAATGAAATTATGAGAAAACAAAAATTAACACGGATAACGCGGAATTTTTCCGATTTTGATATTCATAAATCAACTCCAAAAGAAGAAAATTATAAGTAGGCACATCTGTTTTCATTTTAATAGAATATAGTGGTATGCAAGATGAAGATGGGACGAGTCACTGTAAATCATGCAAAAATTAGCAAAATTTCTAATTATGCAAATTATTTGCCGATTTTTATAATGATTTTCGGATAAACAAACGATATTTGGAGGAAAATGAGTATCTTTGCAACCGAAAACAATAATAATATACGCAATGGCTGAGAAAAATCTTAATCGTATAAAAGTTATGCTTGCAGAAAAGGGGAAAACGAACAAATGGCTTGCAGAGAAACTTGGCAGAGACCAAGCAACCATTTCCAAATGGTGTACTAATGCTTGTCAACCTCCTTTAGAAGCATTAATACAGATATCTCAATGTCTGGAAGTTGATATAAAAGAACTCATTAGGGTTCCTGAACATAATCCTTATAAAGAATTGTAATGAAAAAAATAAATACTTCATTCTCATTATTTGATTTCAATAAGAAACGTGTGACTTAGAGCAATTTGATGCAAGATCTTAGGTGAGTCGGTCTTGACATTTTAACTCAAGCAGCGAGCACTCAGTGATATTCATTTCTGTTTTTTATCCCAACTGGCTTATAATTCGGAAATTTATCAAAATTTGTATCAAAACTAAATAAGCATAACAATGGAACCATCTATATACAGTTTTTCACTTTGTACCGCACTGCCGTTAATGTTATTCTTCGGCTTTTATTTTTTGTTTGCAAAGACTCCTGAAAAGAAAATTTTCAAGAATTATCTCCGCTCCCGACAGATTATGGGTATAGCTATGTTGCTGCTTTCAGCAAACTATTCGGTACATTTCTTCTTTGGTATCCGATTCAAAAATGCGGATTCTGCCATATTGATGAACATGTCCACATACTTTCTGTGCTATTCTCTGTTCAGTTCGGCATTGATAATGTTGCTTGATCGTTTTTACATTACCAAACGGCGTGTGTGGACACATATCATTTTATGGATTATATTTTCAACTCTTTCCGGAGTTGTGTTGTTCCTGTTGCCAAGCGGAATCATGCAAAAATTCTCTTTATTTGCTTTAGCTGCCTGGTTAGTCGTTTTTGGAGTCGTTTTAGCTCGCAGAGTCATAATTGCATATCGTAGAGCCATTCGGATTTTCAATGAAACTCAGGCGGATGATATAGGCGCATATATCGAATGGCTTTCCATATTCACTTATTGGGCACTTATCTTCGGTGTCGGATGCGGATTGCTGACATTTCTGCCAGACGAATATGTTTTTATCTGGATTTTTCGTCAATACCGTTCTACAGCTATCTTTTCTACAGCTATCAGAACTACCTGCTGTTCTATGAACAGGTAGAAAAAGCGTTTGAGCAGGATATACAATCTGAAGAAGAACTTCTGACAAATTCGGAAACTGAACATGAAATAGTTTTTGAGAAAGAAGTTCCTAGGTCCTATACAGAATTTATAGAGAGGGTTGACAACTGGATAAAGACAGACGGCTATGTCCAGCAGGGACTTACCATAAAAGAACTGTCCGAAATACTTTATACGAACCGTACCTATCTTTCCGCTTATATCAAGACTACGTATAAAATGACATTCCGCGAATGGATAACCAGTCTCCGGTTGGAGTATGCGAAAAACATACTGAAGGAGCATCCAGAAATCAATATACAGAAGCTGGCTGAGTCTTCTGGTTTTCTTTCCCAAAGTAACTTTATCAAATTATTTTCCGAGAAAGAAGGATGTACGCCTGCCAAATGGAAAAAATCAAATCGGGAATAAATTGTGTAGTAAAAAAACATCGGAAAAGGTCACATAAACCCATTTCCAAAAAATGCTCAAACGACAAAAAAGTGCTAATTCGACAATTCAAAAAGTGCTAATTCGACAAAAAGATGCTCAAACGACATTATTTATAAAATTTTACAGCAAAAGTTTTTCTAATCTTTTGGGCATAGAATGACATTTATTATCTTTGGAGAGGACAAAGATAATAAATGCAAGTTTATATGAGCCTAAAATCCGCAACTATCATCCAATACACGATTAAGGGTAGATTTATGAGTCGT
>OLZH01000402.1_pt1 | contig 16611 bp, 15 predicted proteins | sample 1673821 | NCBI WGS metagenome assembly OLZH01 (sample SAMEA103958128, study PRJEB25191) | human gut metagenome | reverse complement strand
TCGGGATACATTCCCGCCAGTACGCAGCAGGCGTTCAGCCCGTAGTGCGCCTTGGATGAAAGTTTCATGCTTCTCCTTAATTGCAACTTTTTTACTTGCAATTATATTGTACCCCCTTTCGGGCGTTCTGTCAAGAAAAAACGGCGTGAATTTTCCGCCGTTTTGTTTTTTTACGCTTCCGCGACGAGGTTCAGCACTTCCCGGATGGCATTCATCGCTTCGAGTGACCCTTTGAGAACCGGGACAATACCTTCGATGTTTTCGTCGATCTTCGCGGAATGGATCTGTACCGATGTGACCAGTCCTTCGACGCGGGAGAACGAATCCTGCGTTACGGTCTGAATGGCTCCTGCCTTACCGCTCTGCTGCGAAGTGCCGGCTTCCTCGTCGATTGAAAGTCCGTTCTCTTCTGCAATGCGGCGGAACTCTTCCCACAGACGATTGAAATCGTCCTGTTGCTCCATGGCATCCGAAACCAGCGATTTCATCGTTTCGCTCCATTGAGCGAACCGCTCTTCGTCGGAAAGGTCGCTCTGCATGACCTCTTCGATGCGTTTTTGGGCATCTTCGAATACCTTACCGAGCGTACTCGAATAGATCATATCCTTGGCCAGCGAGCGCAGGGCCTGCCCGACGCTGTCGGCAAAAGTATCCGCCGCATCGGTGCCGTTTTCGAAAGCATCCACCAAAGCATCGGTAAGCGTACGGCCCAGATCGCCGAAAATATCCTGCAAATAATCCCGGACCGCAGTCAATGCCTCTTCGTAGGTTTCCCAGTCGTCCACCATTTCGCGGAGCATCTCCTGATTCTCCCGTGCCAGGTGCTGGAAAGTTTCTCCGCCCTCTTCGACGAATTGCCGGAGCGCGTCCATATCGACTTCGCCATCCGTGAATAATTCGGGAAGCAGCGAACCGAGGGACTGATATTTTGCCGAGCGGAACCAGGTCGAGTGACGTGTCTGAACCTGCATGTTGGCGATCGAATCGGCAATGTTCTCCCAAGTTTTTTCATACCTGAACAGCCCCGAAAGTCCCGTGCCGGCTCCGCCTCGCCACTCTCCCGGCAACTGATATTTTTCTTCCCCGCGCGAGAGGATTCTCTCCCGGACTTTCTCCAGCTCTTCAAGCGAGGTGCGCACTACATCGATATTTTGCTTGTAACGGTCGTACACCCGATCCCCGAAGATATTGTCGAATTCATCGGAGTCGATACGGCTGCGCTCTTTCATGATCCGAAGTTCTTCGTTGAACTCGCGGGCCAGACGAAGGTTGCGCTCCATCGAAGTTTCACCGCCCTCGAACAAATTGACAATAGTGGTCAGCGCACCGATACCGGCAGATATGCCTCCGAGAATTCCGGAGGCCATGCCGAGCGTGTTCGATGCGGCTTGAGCTTTCCGGTATGCCTGAACGGCATTGATGATTTGCAGGGTAGAGCCGGCGATATCTCCTGCGGTGGCGATGATGGTTCCTCCGGCTCCCCCGACGGCATCGCCGACCTCATTGAAAGTGCCGATAACGTCGGTCAATACGCGGTGAAGCTCCGTCCAGGAAGTCGTATCGGTAGTTTCCTGTTCCGTTTGGTTCTGTTTTTTCGCCAGTTGCTGTTCGGCCTTGCGGAGTTTGGCCCGCGCAACGGCGATGGCATTACCATCATCCGGCGTCTCGCTTTGCAGGTTCTCCAGCTCTTCCTGAGCTTCGATCACCAGGCTTTCCAGCTTTTTGACCGAGGCAGTGACGACCCGGTCGGCCCAGGCTTCGAATTCCGGGAACTGGCTTGCAAATTGTTCCGTGAAGTCGTCGAGCGCTTTTTGTTTGGCTTCCCGAGCGAGTTGCTGGGCCTCCGGATTTGAGGCAAGAGCGGCAATATCCTGATCGTATTTCCGGGCGATTCGCAGACGCCCCTGCTGGTAGGTTTCGTACTTCTCCAGCAACTTGGCGTATGAAGCCTCCTCTTTCTTATCGACATCCGCAAGCTCTCTGTCCCGAATTTCCGCAGCTTGGGCTATTGCAGCGGCCGTGCCGGCCATAAAGGTTTTCTCCGCATTCGAATCGATATCGGCCCCCGACTCCCGGAGTTTGCGAATCAGCGCGAGCGTCTGTTGTTCCTGCCGCTCATATTCCTGACGGTTTTTCTCGTAATTGAGGCGGATCGCTTCCCGTTCCCGGTCGAATTCGTTTTCAATCAACTCGGCCCGCTGGTCGTCGAGGCTCTGCTGTTGGCGACGTACGGCCGCCTTATACTGTTCTGTGAGTTGGTCGATGGAAGTCGGTTCGGGATCGGTCGTCGTGCCGGACGGGTTTTCCAGCAACTGGGCCTGCTCCGCCACGGCAGCCAATTTCGTCCGCTGCTCTGCGAGGAATTGCAGAAATGCCCCGAGGTTGCCATCGAATTTCTCCTCTATCTCATCGATAATCTCTTCTCCTCCTTTGTTCTTCCTGATCTCTTCAAAAATCCTTTCCTGCCAGTAAGAAACACTTTCTTCTGCATCTGACAGAATGTCTTTCGCCTGTAAGAGATCTTTGCGTGTTTGGGGATCATAGCCTGGTTGACGCCATGATTTCGCATAGTAGGTTTTCCGTTTTTCAGCAACATCCTTTTGGGCCTCGAGGTATTTGTCATTAGCCTTTAGGAATTGTTCGATATCCGGTATGTTATTGAAGAACAGCTCTTGCTGTTCGATATCCACCAGGCTCTTGAAAGCCGCCTGTGCTTTGGCGTATTTGTAAATGTTTTTGATCAGCTCCTTGTAAGTGTCATTCGCTTGTCCGAGCATGATTTGCTCGTCGGAAAGATTCTTGAAATAACCCGAAAACTCCTCTTTGAGTTTGCGCACGGCTTCCCGGCGATCGTCTGTGGCGCGGGCGTTATCCGTCGCGGCCCGGTAGAGAAGATTCAATTTTACGACCTCCTGCTGAGCGTTCCGGGCCCCTTCAAGCATCGTATTCTGAAAACGTTCAGTCGCCATGCGAGCGGTGTCGAGCGCCTTCTTTCCCCGAAACAGATTCGTCACCCAGTTTCCGATCTCCTTGCCGTACGCAACTGCCAAAGTAATACCCACAGTCAATAAAGTCTGAAAAGAGCCTACGGAGGAAAGTATTTGTCGCCATACAGGAATTGTTTTTTCACCACTGGCAGCCAATAACTGATTTTCGGCCCTGGTACGAGCTATTGCATCCCAAAGAATAGGATAATTATTCGAAACTGCCAGAAAATACAACTGTAATCCCATTGCCAGCGACGGTGATTCACGAATTATTTGCTGAATAGCCATATGTAGGCTATTATAGCTCCTTACGGCTGCCGGAGCGCTTGCAGGAACCAGATCGGTGCGTTTGGTCGCGGCTTGCAAAGCCTGGAGCTGCCGCTGCAATGCTTCTATCTGGCGGATGTTTTCCGTCTGATCCATTTCCGGCGTCTGGGCTATGACTTTCTGAAGTCGCACAATTTCATCCTTCAAAGCCTGAATACGGCCTCGCGCCTGCGCGGCATCCTTGTCCACGGCATCAATCCCGCCGGAAACTCCGGAGAGTCCCTGGCGGGTATTGTTCTTTACGAGGAATTCTATCTCGACGGGTTTCATTGCAAGTTGAGTTTCGATTGAAAGAGTTGTGCGGTATCGGTTTTTCCCGTTGCACTCCCGGCTTCCGTACATTCGGCCGGGACGCTTCGATAATGCGGGGCATCGGCCAGCATCATGGCCAGTGTCTGGAAATTGACCTTCCACAGAATGTAATGCACCGACCATCCTGTTGCGGAGGCAATTTGCCAAACGATTCCGAAGGGGCTATGGGAACTCTCGTAAACGGTTCTTAACTCCCCTTTCCTGCTCTTTTGGGGCGGCTCGCTTCGTACCGGAAGGGATTGATACTCTCGGCCGATTCGATAATACTCGTAAAATCCCGCGTGCCCCGCATTCTGCGGAACCAGCGCTGGGCTTCGATCCGGTACTCGGAGGGTACCTTCCACCGGATCAACCAGGCCACCACGGGGGCCAGCAGGAGTCCGGACAGATAGCCGCGACATATCGTCAGCGCAAGGATCAGCGAAAGGCGTTTGGCATGCCGGTCGAAAAAGGCACGCTCCTCGTCTTCGGAGAAAGCATCCCATTCCCGGGCCGTGATTCCCAGCTTCAGGTAGTGGCGTACGATGCGCATCTGCCCTCCCAGGCAGGGGCGCCGCATCGTTACGCGCAGCACCCGCTCCCGGCCTCCGGGCAGGCGGAATCGGAGAAGAGGCAGCAGAATCCCCACATCGAGCAGAGCTTCCGCTGCCTCCAGTTCTACATTGCGTTTCATGGCTTAGGCATTGGGCTGCGAAAGCGATACGGTAGCTTTTGTTTCAGGATCGGACTCCAGGATGAATTCCAGTTGTCCGGAGCGGGGCGATTCCGTGGAATTGGCTTCGGCGATCACCGTGACGCGTCCGTTTATGACTTCCACCGAGAAGCCTTCGGGCACAGCACCTACCGAGAACGGACCCGATGCTTCGATATCGACCGGGAGGCTGCCGCCTGCCTGTTCGAAGGTCAGCGACGTCGGGTCGGCCTCGATGAAGGGCTCCGTCGGCAGAATCGAACCGGGCGAAGAGCCGTCCAGCGGGGCCAGGACCTTCAGTCCGAATTCGATGCCGAGGACGTTTTCGCCGCCCAAGCCGCCGCGAATCTTCGAGGCACGCAACGAAACGCGCTTGAGTTTGACGGTCTTACCCGTACCGGTCAGAATGCGCATATCTCCTTCGACACGCATCGAGCTGGCGGGCATTTGCCACTCCTCACCCGCGACTTTGCCGCCCATCAGATCGACGCAGTTCTGGGGAACCATTTCGATCATCTTTCCGGTAATCTCATTCGTCGCGGCTCGCGTTTCGATATCCAGCACGGGACTGGTCCGAATCTGTGCGGCCCAGAGTTCGACGGTCTGGGCGTCTTCACCGCCCCAGTCAAGGCCCTCTTCCGAAATGTTCCCCATGCGTCTGCCGTTGAAATAGACAGCGTCGAGCAGCATCAGATAGCCGTCGTTAGTTTGAATTACAGATCGTTTAGACATAATTAAATTGTTTTGAAAAGTTTTGCAAATAAGTTTGTTTTATGAGCCCACCAGCCGCCGAGACATCCGATAACGATTCCGAAAAGCATCCACCTTCCCCGATAGGCCGGGGACCGCGTTTGTTGTATTGCTGTTTCCGAAGATTGATGCCTGGAGACTTCGAGGAGTCGGTCGTATGCTTCCCGGGTTTCTGCCAGACTCTCCTTCAGAGAATCTGCATATCGGTCCTGCCGGGCCGAGGTCGCTTTGTAATATTCGACTCGTCGGGCAAGCGAATCGCTGCGTGCTGAAATGCGGATGGTATCCCCGTCACGCCGGGCTTCGAGCGTCAGCCGACCGTCACGGGCAACATAGGCCGCCCCCTCCGGCAGATTACGGAGGCTCTCCTCCGTCACCGTCACCGCTGCTGTCCGAAGCGGAATCGCCTCCGTCCGCAGCGCCCGCAGCACAGAGGTCTCCTCCGATCGAGAGTTCATTGCCGCTCGTGCGGTTTGCTCTACGGCGTTTTGTGCGCCGCGTTGCATGTGCGACACGGTATCCGTCCTGTTCTGTGTCCCTGTCGAGAGGAGCTTCTTCGTCGCAGTGCAACTTACCAGCAGCAGGATGGATAGCAGCAAAAAGAGTCTTGTCTTCATACGAATTTCGTTTTCCGATGGTCTTGCGGAGGCGCTCCACCTCTTTAGTCAGCCGGTCAATGCGTACGAGCATCTCTTCCTGGTTGGCCTTGAGGTCGATGTTTTCCCGCCGCAGTTGGATATTTTCTTCGAGAATCTTCTTGTTTTCGCCCGAAAGCAGGTTGATCGAACTCTGCAACTCTTTGAGAAAATCGTTGTTCTGTTTGCGGCGCGAGAAGATCCAGGTGAAAACGCTGCCGAGGAATCCCCCGGGAAGTGCGAAAGCGAGTATCTGCATCCAAATGCTGTCCATCGTTCAATCGGTTTTTGAAAGTTAGTTTACGCCCGTTCGATCATGCGTGCAATCTTCGAGATCAAATCCGCGTAGGCTGCGGGTTCTGCCGTACAGTACCCGGCCTTGGCGATCTCATAAGCGAAACGTGTTATGTCGTTACGATACGCCCAGGCTACTGCGTAGCGTTTGGCGGAAAGGACCTTCGCATGGTCGCGGATGCCCTCCTCCGGCGTGTCGTAGTCGCGGAACTTGCGATCGACCTCGTAACGGTAGCGTCCATCCGAAGTCCGGGTGATCGAATAAACCTTCTCGAATCGTCCGCTCTGCCGGTCATCCGAAAAGTATTCGAAGGTCCGTTCGGTTCGCCGCTTTCCGGTCCACTTATCTCCGGCCGTAATGCCGAAAAGATTATTTCCGATAGCATGATCGCCCCATCCGCTTTCGAGGGCGGCCTGCGCCGCAACAAACAGAGGATTCAACCCTGTTTCGGCGCAGACCCGCTCGATTGTCGGATAATAGGTGCGCTTGAAATCCGTCGGTTTCATGGCTTACTCGGTTGCGGTGCCGACCAGGGCCATTACACCTGCATTATCGCCGCGCATGATGCTGCCTCCGGCACGTACGAGGAAAGAGTAGACATCCCCATAATAGTCGGGCGCTTTCTCCTGCTCAAAAGCCTTGACTTCGCCCAAGGCGCGGCATACGGACTGATCGTGCCAGGCAAGGGCTGCGGCCAGGTCCGTGGCGGCACCGCTTTCGCCCCACCGCTTCGGAGCTTTATCCGCAGTGTAGAGCGTAGCTTGTGAACGCATCATGACGTTGAACGAGAAGAGTTTTCCGATGATGCCGTTCTGGGCATCCGCCGAGGCGAGGAATGCGGAGTTCTCATTGGCAGTGAGATCGCTCAACAGCTGTGCGTACATCTGCGCATCGAGCAGCAGGTAGCGGCCCTCCTGGGGAATGTTCTCGCTGTTGAATTTCGTCATCAGCGTCAGAATATCCGCCCTGCAAAGCCCTTTTCGCCTGCCTGTCGCCGAAGGTGTGTAAGCATCCACCGGTGCCCCCGTGGTTTCGATCACACGATCCGAGGCAGGACTCCAGGCGAACAGAAAATCCTTGGCCACAGCCTCATGCAGGGCGAGCTTGTCCTGCCGTAATACGGACTCGCGTTTGTTGTACGACAGCTCGACCTTGTCGGCATCGGGGATCAAAACGGGATCCGTCGTGAAAGCAGCCAGCTCGAAAGTTTTGTCCGTGTCGGTACGCTGCTTTACCGTTGCGGGTAATGACGTTCGGTTCTTCTCGACTTTCGAAGCGGCACCTGCCTGCGGGATATGCACGATCTTTCCCGCTTCGACATACTCGTCGGCGTTGAACGCTTTCGAAAGGAAGCTGTTGGGAGCGAACAGACCTTCGACGATCGATTTCTCCCAGATTTCTTTTTGAATAGCCATAATGTTTTTTGTTTTTGATGAGTTCTACATGTTAGGTTCGGTACCGAAGGCCGCTTTGAACTTCTCACGGAAGAGTTCCGGCGCCTTGTCCCTGAGTTCAACAAGGCGCCCTGCCTTATCGAGTTCTTCCCACGACTTGTTTACAAGGTCGGAGAGTTCGACCGACTGCCGTCGTTCACCCTCACGGATAAGCGCTGTGACGGATTTGCGGTGCGGAATGGCTTCGAGGGTGGCTTTGGCACTCTCGAAATCCGTATCAAAGAGTTTCAGATAAGCCTCCTTGCCTGCGGTATTGATCCTTCCGTCGGCAATGGCTGCATCCACGAGGCGAATCGCCTCGGACTTCCGGATCTCCTTGTGCTCGGACTCCGCACGCGCTGCAGCATCTCTGAGTTCCTGATTTTCACGTGTTAGCCGGTCGTTGTTTTCGATCAGCCGGTTCACAGCGCCGATAACCTCGGCATCCTGTGCTGAGTCCTGCAACTTGAGGACTTCCTTCAAAGTCTTGTTCATATTCGAATCGATTTTTGAGTGATTGAGCCTGTCCATAAGCCGGATGACAGTCGAAGCATCCGTGAGATCGAGAGGTTTTCCCGTTTGACGGTCGAAAAGCACCAGGGCATTATGATTGGCCCCGATCGTGACAATGGACGCTTCACGGGCTGTCCAGCGCGTCACGGTCGGAAGCGTCTGCCCGGGAAGTTTCAACTCTGCGGCGTCACTCACCTCTTCGGGAGGCCAGGCTCCCATAGAAGCCATGCGCAGGAATCCGCCTTCGACCTTGTCGGCAATCTTCACCGCCTCGTCATCCTTCTCGTCGAAGAGGGCATCGGCAAGGATCTGCGTACCTTCAATACGGATGTTCTCCCAACGACCGATCGGAAGCTCCCAGTCCTTATGGTTGAGCAGGATCACGGGGTTCTTACGGAACTCCTCGAGATTAGCGCCGCTGGTGAGCATACGGAACCCGTAGGTATTGACCGTCTCGTCGTGCAACACGAATGTAAATCGTTTCATAAAAGCCATCATTTTTCGGCAAAATTGGATTGAAAACACCCGTCTTGCAAATTATATTGTATTGTTTTACAATTTATTACGCTTTAATTGCACTTTACATGCAGACCATTTATCCACGATTCGCTCCGTTCGGGTGAAGAGCTTACCTTTGGGGTGTAAAACAGAGATTTTTCATGACACAAGAGTTGGATAACAAGCAGAAGAAGGAGTGGGCGAAACTACTTTTCCTCACTACGGATCTCACCCAAGCCGAGATTGCCGTGAAGATCGGTGTCTCGAGGATTACTATCGTACGATGGGCCAAAGAGTGGGAGGGTCTCAAGTTGAATTTCCTCCAAACCCGTGAGGCACGGATCAAATCGACACTCATGCAGCTTAACGAACTCGACGAAAGCATCGCGGCGCGTGAGCAGGGTGCGCGCTATCCGACGGTCAAGGAGGCTGATATCCGGCGCAAACTCACCGCCGACCTCGAGGCGCTCGAACAGGAGGCCTCCGTGCGGGACATTGTCAATGTGTCAAGAGATATTCTCGACTATGTCCGAGCTATTGACCTGGAGAAGGCCAAGATGCTCTCGGACTATTTCGATTCATACATACAGGAACGGCTGAAATGGGTAAAGTAGATGACATGCGCGCCTGGAACGAATGGCGTGAATACCACCGTGCCCTGAAGCGCGACAAGGCGGTGGACAAACTCTCACCTGTGGAACGGATGAGGCGACTCGAGAAGCTCGAAAAGGATCCCGTTTCGTGGATGCTTTTCTTCTTCGCCGAATACACCCGGCATCCCTTCACTTCCTTCCAGAAGAAGGCGATCCGGCGGATCACCTCCAATCCGGAATGGTATGAAGTGCTCTCGTGGTCACGCGAGCTGGCCAAATCGACCATCGTCTTCATGTGCATCATGTATCTTGTACTGACGAAACGCAAGCGCAACGTGCTGCTCGTTTCCAACAGCCATGAGAATGCCACGCGGCTTCTGGATCCTTACAAGAAGTCCTTCGAACAAAATTCACTGTTAAAGGCTTACTACGGGGACCTGAGGGAGGCCGGCAACTGGACCGCCGACGAGTTCTCGCTGACCTCGGGCGCGGCATTCCGGGCGCTCGGTGCAATGGAATCGCCGCGAGGCACCCGCAAGGATGCCTTTCGCCCGGATACGATTCTCCCGGACGACTTCGACACGGATGCCGACTGCCGTAATCCCGACATTGTAAAAAAGAAGTGGCAGTGGTTCGAGGAAGCCCTGATTCCAACCCGATCCGTGAGCGGCGACCTGCTGGTCGTGTTCTGCGGGAACGTCATTGCCCGGGATTGCTGTGTGACGCGGGCCGGGGCCAAGGCCGACCATTGGGATATTGTGAACATCCGCGATGCCGAAGGCCGCTCGACCTGGCCCGAGAAGAACACCGAGGAGCGTATCCGCCGCATCGAGCAGACCATTTCCACCAAAGCCTTCCAGCAGGAGTATATGAACAATCCGCTTTCCGAAGGCGAGGTCATCAAGGAGGTGATCTGGGGAAAATGTCCGCCGATGCAACGGCTCCAGTTCGCAGTGGCCTACGCCGATCCTTCTCCGTCAAACGCCCGCAACAAGGCATCGAGTTTCAAAGCGGATTTTCTGCTCGGTTACTGCGACGGGACATTCTACGTCTATACGGGATTTCTCGACCATGTCACCAACGACGAGTTCGTGGACTGGTTCTACAACCTGCGCGATTATGCGAGCGAACGTGTGCAGGTTTATTACTTCATCGAGAACAACAGCCTGCAGGATCCTTTCTATGAGCAGGTGTTCCTCCCAATGTTCGCCGCCCGCGCCCGCGAACGGGGATTCATCGGCATCACACCCGACTGTCGCTGTAAACCGCCGAAATTCGAACGCATCGAGGGAAACCTCGAACCGTTGATCCGCCAAGGGCGCCTGGTACTGAATATCGACGAACGAGAGAATCCGCACATGAAACGCCTCGAAGAGCAGTTCCTGCTGCTCAACCGACAAATGAAATCTCCGGCCGACGGCCCTGACTGCATCGAAGGAGGCGTATGGATCATCAACCAGAAGATCTCCACGCTCAACGAGGGATCCTATACCATCGGTCAACGAGTACGCGCATCAAAACGTTTCTAATATGGCTTTTCTGACACCTGAAGAGTTGCAGACGCATCTCTATAAAGAGAATATCGAAACCATCGCCCGAGAGGACGATGCAATCGTGGCCGCGGCTATCGATGCCGCCATTGAGGAGGCCTCGGGGTATCTCGGGGCTTATGACCGTAAGAAGATCTTCGGCACCGAGGGTGACGAACGTAACGCACTGCTGTTAATTTTCGTCAAGGACATCGCCGTATGGCACTTCATCAACCTGTGCAATGCAGGAACGGATCTCCAGCTCCGGCAGGATCGATACGAACGGGCTGTCGCCTGGCTGAAGTCCGTCCAGCGCTCGGAGATCAAACCCAACCTACCCGTAATGGAGGATGCCGACGGCGACGGAAAGCCCGACCCCGCTGCCGGAGAGTACATTTTCGGGTCGAACCCAAAACGATCACAACATTTTTGATTATGGCACAAATAGGTTATAAGACATCTTCCCGAAAGAGTTCCGGCACGAAAGCCTCAAAGCCGATAGTGGTGCAGCAGATCGTTGTCCAGGCTCCGCAGCGTCGCGTGTACGACATCGGAGATTGGCGGTCAGCTTTGCGCTCGGCCGACAACGGACGGCCGAAATATCTCTACGACCTGTTCGAAGACATCATGATCGACGGAGTTCTCGCCGATGCGATCAACAAACGTATCGAGGCCGTGCTGAATGCTGAAGTCGTCTTCATGAATGCCCGGGGACAGGAAGAACCCGCCATCGCAGCGATGATCGACACGACAGCCTGGGAAACGCTCATCCGCGAAATCATGCACCGGCTGTTTTACGGCAGGGCGGGCGTGGAGCTCTTTTTCAACAGCGGATTCCACGTCGAACCTATCAAACCCAAGTATATCGACCTGGACAACTGTCAGATTCTGCTGAACGACACAGGAGATCGATCGGTACCGTACGACCAGGATCCGAACCTTCTGGTCGTCGGTCGTCCCGGGGACTACGGGCTGCTGCTCAAAGCTGCACCCTATGCTATCTGGAAACGCGGTGGATTTGGCGACTATGCTCAATGGATCGAGCTGTTCGGAATGCCTCAGCGTATCGGAAAATACAACACGTTCGACCCACAGAGCCGGGAACTGCTTAAGCAAGCCTTGGAAGAGGCCGGATCCGCACCTTATCTCGTCATCCCCAAGGAGGCAGACATTGAAACCAAAGAGGTAAATAGGGGGTCTGGCTCGTCATTCAATGAGTTCCGTCAGGCGACGAATGAAGAGATGCTTATCACGATCCTCGGACAGACGCTGACCACCATTCAGGGCGAGCGCGGAGCCCGCTCGCTCGGAGAAGTGCATCTGCAGGTCGAGGATTCGAAACACACGAGCGACCTGCGTTTTGTACAACGTACGCTCAATGAACGGCTGCTGCCTGTTCTGGAGACTTGCGGCTTACCCGTGAAAGGCGGCCGCTTCGTCTATCCGAAGGCAGCCGACCCGCTCTCCGTGGACGAAATCGTGAAGCTCTCGACGATCATCGATATCCCCGCAGCATTCATTCACGACAAGTATTCGATCCCCATGCCGGACAAAGGAGAGGTGATCGCCGGAGAAAAGTCGAATATGGTATTAGGCTCGCACCTTGAAACGGATACGGATGTCGAGGAGAAGGTGCGGAATGCCGACAACCGGAACATTTGGCGCCGCTTATGGGATTTTTTCGTCAAAGCCCCGCAGGGCGGGGCGTTCGATGGCACTGCCCTCATGCGGATGCAGGACAGTGATACGCTCGAAGAGAGGCTGATGGGACGTGTGGCCGCCTCGCAGCCCGCGTTCGACACGGAGCTATTTCGATTCCTTTCCGAAGACCTTTTGAAGGCCGTTCAACCGGAAGCTGACAGCATCGGGAATGCTGATATCGGGGTTGTGTACGGAGTACGTGACGACGCTTTACAGACAGCGATGGAGATTAACCTGTTCCAGTTCTCGGCAGCCAAAACCCTGGCCGAATTGCAGGAACTCAACCGCCTCTTCCGTGAAAGTAGTAATTTCGCCGACTTCGAACGTGAGGCCCGCAAGATTTGCACGGCATTCAACCGCGACTGGCAACGTACCGAGTACGACACGGCACTACTTACGGCCGAAGCCGCCAGCACCTACCGGCGGCTGATGGGCAAGACAAAGTTGTTCCCCTACTGGGAGTACCGGACGGTCGGAGACGATCGTGTGCGTCCGTCTCATCGCCAGCTCGAAGGGATCGTCCTTCCCTACAACGATGCCAGATGGAAGAAGATCTTCCCGCCGAACGACTGGCGATGTCGCTGCCGGGTCGTGCCGCGGATGGCCCATGAGGTCAAGAAAGAGACGGTCGAAGCCTCGCAACAGCGCGTGGATGAGTTCTTCGGAACGGCGACGTGGAAAAAAGCCGCAGCACAGGGTTGGGGCGTAAACCGTGCCCTCACCGGCGAGGTTCACGCAGAACCAGTTCTACATCCGCCGCTTCCAGAACAAGGCTTCGAAGCTACTTGGCCGACTCTACTACAACGACTGGGGACTCGACTCGTTTGCCAAACGCCTGGCGGCAGCGACGGAACCGATGCCCGAATACAGCGGTTCGGCCGCAGAATGGTACGAGGCTCACAAGACGCTACACGACTACAAAGGCCGCGAAGTCGTTATGGACGAGAAGGTGTTCCGAACTCATACGACCGGGAACTATGAGAAAGTGCGGGTGCCGTTACTGGCATGTGTCGAAGAGGTGCTGAAGAATCCCGACGAGGTTTGGTTGAACGATTATCACAGACCGTTCAGGAACATGAATTTCATAAAATTCTATGACGGAAAGGTGATCGACGTGATCTGTGAAGTGGATGAAAATCTCGAATATAGGATAACGACCTGGTTCGAGATCGTTCAGACTCCGAATTTGAAACAGAAAACGCGAAGCAGCCGCCACATTGACCCGCGATGGAGATACCGACGGGGCTTGCTTATAAAAAAGTCGTAGCGGCATGTCTTTGCGTCCGGACGTACTGTTGTTTACCTTGGGAACACGTCCTGCAGGTATCCGCAACGCCTTGGATAGCCAGTGTCATACCGCTGCTTCGGGTTAACGTACTCATCCGCTGTATCAAGCCCAGACTTTGGTCCCATGCCCCCATCACCCGCGAGGGATAGCAGAATTCGATTCACCCCCGGAATTGTACGCTTCGGAACAAATATACAAAATTTTTATGAAAATAGAAATCGACAAACTCCTCGAGAAGCGTATGGAGGAGATCCTGCAGGGAACGGCTGAAATCGTCGCTGAAACATCCGTCGGATATTTCCAGGACACGTTCCGGCACAAGGCCTTTGACGGGAATCCGTGGGCACCACCCCGGGTCCCCAAACAATCGGGGTCACTGCTCGTGCAGTCCGGAGCTTTGCTCAACAGCATCCGGCCTGTCGTGGTCACGCCCGGGCGGATCGTCATCGCGGCCGGAAACGAGAAAGTGGACTATGCCCGGGTACACAACGAAGGATTCAAAGGTGCGGTTGCGGTTCCGGCCCATATCCGGCACACGCGCCGGGGTGATCAGAGCGTTCGGCAGCACACCCGAAGGGTGAACATTCCCCGGCGACAGTTTATCGGCGACGCCCGGGAACTCGAAACCGAGCTGCAAAAAAGAATCGAGACTTATGTGGAATCCGTATTAAACAACTGATTATGGAAAAAGAACTCTTCATCGCCCTGTGCGATCAGCTGAAAAACAAAGTCCCCGAATTGCGATGGATCGATTCGGATCAGGGACAACTCAATGTTTCGGAACGGCCTCCGGTGGCCTTCCCCTGCTGCCTGGTCGAGATGAGCTACCCGCAATGCACGACCCACATGGCCGGAAAACAACGCGTGCGTGTGAGATTTCAACTGCAAGTGGCATTCAACGTCTGGGGTACGGCAAACGCATCCGCACCGCAAGAGAGTCGTGAAAAAGCGCTTCAACAGTACGACACCCTGCAGAATATACACAAGGCGCTTCAATGGTGGTCTTTCGGACGCAAGATCAATCCGACATCCCGGGTGTCGGTCTTAACGGAGAATAGGTCGAACGGATTGAAAATATTCCGGATGATCTACGAATCGGAGTTTATGGATTAACCCCAGTCGAACCCGGGAAACATCCGACGCAACTGGCGTTTGGTCGTACGTTGACGGATCAGCTTGTTGTAGAACTCGTCCTCGGCGACCAGGGCGTTGCTGATCGTACGGTCCTCGACGAAAAATTCATTGTCGGCAAGGATCTTCAGCACATCGTCGAAACGTCGCCGCTCCAACTCTGTCCAGTAGTAATAACGGGCCGTCAGGAGGCGGTTGCGCTTGGCGATTCGGTCTGCACGCGACGTGATGTTTCCATCTCCCGAACGGGGCAGAGAACGTGTACGCCGCCGGTTCCCGGCTTTCTCAATGGTCGGGCAGTGGAAAAGAATGAGTTGATTGTCTGACGTGTTACCCATATTGCAAAGATACGAAATTTTGCACTGGAGGAAACAAAAACGCTGCCGATTTTCGATTCTTGGCAGCGTTTTTATGTTATCAAACAATCCCCACATTCAGTAGAAAATCAATGCGAAGACGGTTGAAATATGTGAGTTTTATGTCGAATTTACGATATTCCGGATCTTGTGCCTCCAAATATTGCCGGAGTTCCTCCTGACAGGCTTTGCGCATCGCATCGACCGAGAGATTACCTCTTGGTCGATAAAGGCCTTCGAGATAGCGTTTGCGATAGCCGGGCCTTTGCAAAATAAAACGCACTCTATACATATTTACATCGAATCTCGGGACAGGAATAAGAATTATCGCATATAAAAACGGGATAATTATGGTATCAACTGAATGACATTTGCTCCATTCTGGAGTTTTTCAATGGCTTCAGGCATCTGTTTTCCGATTGCCTTGAATCTGGCCCGGCACTCCTGCTTTATCGTTCCTATGTAGTCGGACGGCCCGTGTTGGATAACATGTAATCGCACCTTTTCGACAAAATCTTCAATTATCAATTTCTTGGCGCGATCCATATCTCCAGTTAAAACACAAGCCCGAAGTTGCCAATCAACATGCGGAGAATCATTGCCTTGTGCAATCTTCTTTACATTGTTGGTCATAGCCCATAATTTGAAAAACAGAATAATTTGGAGGAGTCCAAAAATGAAAAACAGAATTCCAAGAATTACGAAATAAAGATCCATAAAATTATATTTTTAGTTAAACACATACAAAGCTACAAAATTTGTTACTTTCCGGCAATGTTCTCGGCGGCGGAATCGAACCGCTGCAGACAACCGTTCGGGACTACTCCATGGCCGCCAACGAGAGCGGCAATGTTTGTTTCACACCTTTGTCGTCCTTGTAGGATACCGAAATGAACTGACAGGTATCGACGGGCCGGTAGGCGTTCTGGATGATGTCGGTGGCCTCGATCAGTTGCGGGTAGCCTGATTTGCGGGCGATTTCGCGCAGTTGCAGTACGCGGCTGGCCTTCAGATTTCCCTTGCGATCCTTCGCCAGCAGATTCATGACCATCTCGGTCAAAGCCGCCGAATCCTCGTCTTTGGCCAGCGATTTGATGAACGTTTTGACCTTATCGACCCCGACATTCACCGTATCGTCCCAGCCGTCGTTGGTGCGATAACCGAGTGCCACGGTGATCTTGCCGTCGGAAGTCGTGAATTGATTGCTGTGTCGGTCCGATTTGGTCCGGAACAACTCATCCTTAAGCGCGATCAGCGTTTCGGCATCGCCGAAAACCTCCTCTTTCAACCGGCGCATCTCCTCGCTCAACGCCTGCAACCGGCTGCGGCAGAACTCATCCACCGACGACTTGTATGCGGCAATACTCTCTTCGCGTTTCTGTTTCTCGGCACGCTCCTCGGCCTCAAGCTGCGCCTTCAGTTCGGCGCGTTGTGCTGCTGTCATTTTCGTAATATCCATACAATTTATAATTCGTATTTATCAATCCCTTCCGGCGCAGGATCGGGGAATATAAACCAATGGTCAAGCATTCGAAGAAGATCGCCCTCGATCCACTCCCCGTTGTCGAGGCG
>OLZH01000401.1_pt1 | contig 16643 bp, 14 predicted proteins | sample 1673821 | NCBI WGS metagenome assembly OLZH01 (sample SAMEA103958128, study PRJEB25191) | human gut metagenome | reverse complement strand
GTTATAAGCGGGACGCTGACGCTCTGTTCGACCCGGGGGACTGTACAGATATCTTGGGATAGTGCGTTTTTTGGAAATTTCGGTGACAGTGCGGTTGCACGGATTTACTCACGAAATTATTAACATCTTATCGGCACGGAAGCTGTTTTCAGCATTGTTGGCGATATATTACAATATACAAAATTGTAATTTTAATGAGGTCTTGATAAGCTGAGAAGCTGTGATGAATTTTTTGCATTTCGTCACAGCCTCTTTTATATCTGTATTATCTTTCTTCTCTGAAGTACGCTTCGCCGAGCGCCTTGGGCGGTTGATTTTCTTTCTTCTTTCTCATTGCTATGAAAATCAGCACTATAATGGTGGCGATGTAAGGGAGCATGGTTAAAAACTGTGAGGGTATCTGTATCTCCCAGCCCTGCATCTTATAGTTAAGACCTCTGAGCATACCGAAAAGGTAGGCGGCAAAGATAGCCTTGAGCGGATTCCATGTGCTGAATATAATGAGAGCAACGGCTATCCAGCCCGCACCTGCGGTAACATTATCCTGCCATGTCGTCAGGAATGCGGTCGACAGGTACGCTCCGCCCAGTCCGCACAGGAAGCCGCCGAGCAGAATGTTGATATACTTATGAAGATTTACGTTGATACCCGAAGCGTCAGCCGCACCGGGATTTTCACCGATAGCTCTTACATAAAGTCCGAGCTTTGTCTTGTTGAGGTAGAAATATGCGAGTATTGCGATGACAAGTCCGAGCCATACATATATATCCTGCGAGAATATAGCCTCACCGAGAATGGGTATCTTGCTGAGAAGCGGTATTTCTATCGGACGGAAAGCCGAGCTTACAGACTGGGGTATCTGTTCACTTGACACCCAGCCGCCGATAAGACCGGAAACGCCCGTACCGAATATCGTCAGCACAAGACCCGTAACTACCTGGTTACCGCGGAGCGTGACGGTTATAAAGGCATATATAAGTGCGCCTGCCGCACCTGCCGCACCTGCCGCCAGCATAGCGAGCAAGGGGTTTCCTGTAGCGCACGCAACTGTAAAGCCCAGCGCCGCACCCATAAGCATCATACCCTCGACACCGAGGTTCATATGACCTACCTTTTCACAAAGGATACCGCCGACAATAGCAAACAGTATCGGAGTACCTGTCTGAATGGCTGTCTGTAAAAACAGACCTATCTGTTCTAAGATATCCATTATTCAGCCTCCTTTACCGCATTGTGCTTACGCAGAGAAATTTTATAGTTGATAAAGAACTCACACGCAAGAACGAAGAATATGATAACACCCTGCATGATCTCGGTTATAGACGAGGGGATCTTCATTACCTGAAGCGAGCTTCCGCTCTGGAGAAGTATTGAGAACATAAATGACGCAACAACGATAACGGGCGGCTTCAGCTTTGCGAGCCATGCCGTGATTACCGCCGTAAAGCCAAGACCTGCCGACATTGAATCGGTTATCGACTTCTCAACCGCGCTTGCCTGCATAAAGCCTGCCATTCCGCAAAGTCCGCCCGAAATGAGCACCGCTATGATCATTATCTTTACTGTGTTCATACCTGCGTATTTTGCGGTCGTTTCGCTCTCGCCGATAACGTCTATCTGATAGCCGAGCTTTGTGTATTTAAGTAATATTGTCATTATGACAACAAGCACAAGCGTGATTATCCAGCCTGCGTGAATGCCGAATACATCGGGCAGTACCGCATTTTCGGAGAAGTTCGGCACTTTTGCCGCACCGAGCGCCGCAGGGTCTTTCCACGGACCGTATTGCAGATAGCTTATAAACGCTGTCGCTATATAGTTCATCATCAGCGTCACAAGCGTTTCGCTCGCACCGAACTTAGCCTTTATTACTGCGGGGATAAGCGCCCATAAGCCGCCGCAGATAAAGCCTGCTATTGCCATAAGCGGTAAAAGGAGTATCGGCGGCAGATCAGGACACATAAAAGCCATAGATGCCGCACCGAATGCGCCCATATAGAACTGACCTTCAGCGCCGATATTCCAGAACTTCATTCTGAACGCTATCGCTATGCCGAGTGACAGTGTAGTCAGCATTATTGTCTTGTTCATAACGTCCTTGAAACGCTTGAACGGAGTCTGTATTATTTTGCCGAAAACCTTGAAAGGATCATAGCCCATTATGGCAAGAACAATGCCGATAAATATCAGCGACAGCACAATTGCGCCTATTCTTATCAGGACATCGACAAGCTTAGATGTGCCTTTCTGCCGCTTTGAAATCTGAATCATACTCATACGGCTTTCTCCTCTCCCTTATTGATATGGTCGCCGACCATCATAAGTCCGATATCTTCCTTTGTAACAGTCGTGGGGTCTACTATGTCGATTATCTCACCGTCATGTATTACCATAAGTCTGTCGGAAATGCTTTTCAGCACGTCAAGATCCTCGCCTATGAACAGCACTGCAACGCCCTTTTTCTTCTGCTCATTGAGCATATGATATATATTATATGACGCGCCAATGTCAAGACCTCTTACGGGGTAAGCCGTTATAAGAACCTTGGGCGACAGCCATATCTCACGCCCGAGCAATACTTTCTGGATATTACCGCCCGAAAGCTTCTTTACTGTGTAGTTTACCGAGGGGGTGTAGATATCAAAGTCTTCGACTATCTGTTCCGCGAGCTTCTTTGCAAATTTGCTGTCTATGAACGGACCGGGATTATGGTTATAGGACTTTAAGATAACGTTGTTCGTTATGCTCATTCCCGCCACAAGACCCATACCGAGTCTGTCCTCGGGAACAAAGCTCATGCTTATGCCCTTGCGGATTATTGCTCTGGGGTCGAGATCCTTTATGCTTTCGCCGTCAAACTCTATATCACCGTCGGTCGCCTTGTCAAGCCCTGCGATTATCTCGCAAAGCTCCTTCTGACCGCTTCCCGCAATACCTGCAACACCGAGTATCTCACCGCCGTATACGTCAAAGTTCACGTTGTCAAGCACATTTACGCCGTCTGTGTTTTTCTTTGTGAGGCTCTTTACGGAAAGCATCGGCTTTGCGTTATAGTCACAGCACTGCGGTCGTTCAATTTCAAGCGTTACGGATTTTCCTACCATCATCTCGGTAAGCTGCTGGGGAGTGGTTTCGCTTGTTTTTACCGTGCCTATGCATTCGCCCTTGCGCAGAACGGCAACACGGTCGGAAATATCCATAACCTCCGCCATCTTATGAGTGATAATGATTATCGTACAGCCCTGCTCTTTCATCTTTCTGAGGATAGCGAACAGTGCGGTTATCTCCTGAGGGGTAAGTACCGCTGTAGGCTCGTCAAGTATCAGCACGTTAGCGCCTCTGTAAAAGACTTTCATTATCTCAACGGTCTGCTTTTCGCTGACTGACATATTATATACTTTTTTATCGGGGTCAACATTCAGCCCGTACTTTTCGTTAAGCTTATTGACGTGGTGCGCCATACGCTTCTTTGAAGTAACAAGGTGCTTTATGTGACCGAGCACTACATTTTCAGCCGCAGTCATGACATCTATCAGCTTGAAATGCTGATGCACCATGCCGATACCCGCCTTTATCGCGTCACCGGGTGAGCCAAAGCGCATCTTCTTACCGTCTATCGTGATAGTACCGCTGTCGGGCGTATATATGCCGCTGAGCATATTTACAAGGGTACTCTTGCCCGAACCGTTTTCACCGAGCAGAGCGAGTATTTCGCCCTTGTACACGTCAACGGAAATATCCTTGTTTGCGTACACCGAGTCAAACGATTTGGTTATGTTCTCGAGTTTTATATAAGGAACTGACATATAACCTCCTGAAATAAAGCGATTTGTCTTTTTAAAGCATCGCAGATATTCCGGTGCTTTAAAAAGACAAATCGGGCAGTCACTGAGGACTGCTCGTATTGTCTTGATGTTTTTCGATTATGCGGGGATAGTGCCTGTTACACCCTTAACGAACCAGTTCATGTTCCAGATCTCGTCGTCTGTCATCTTAACGCCGTCTTCAACCTTCTTGTTGCCGTCCTGGTCGTAAAGAGGACCTGTGAAGGGCTCAAGTGTGCCGTCGATGATAGCCTTCTGAGCTGCATCGACCTTTTCCTGTGTGCCTTCTGCGCAGAGGTCTGTCAGCTTGTCAAGGTATGTCATGTTAGCGGCAAGACCTTCCCAGTATGCACGGCTTGTCCATGTACCGTCCATAGCCTTCTTTACATCGTCTGTGTAGAATGTCTTCCAGTCGAAGCAAGCGGCTGTGAGGTAAGCCTTGGGAGCAGCGTCTGATGTGGGGAAGTTGTAGCCGATGCAGTATGCGCCCTTTTCTTCAGCGGCAACCTGAGGAGCTGTTGTATCCTGGTGCTGAGCAATTATGTCAACACCCTTGTTGAGAAGCTCAAGTGCTGCCTGCTTTTCAACAGTGGGGTCATACCATGTATCTGTGAATACTACTTCTACCTTAGCATCGGGGTTTACAGACTGTACACCGAGTGTGAATGCGTTGATACCGCGGATAACCTCGGGGATACCCTTAGCGGCAACATAACCGATGTAGTTCTTCTGTGTCTTCATACCTGCAACGATACCTGCAAGGTAACGAGCCTGATATACCTTACCGAAGTAGGTTGACATATTGTCTTCTCTCATATAGCCTGAGCAGTGAGCAAACTTGATATTGGGATGCTCCTTTGCCATCTGGTCAGTACCCTCCATAAAGCCGAAGGAGTTAGAGTAGATGAGGTTGCAGCCTTCATCGATAAGCGTCTGGATAGCTTCCTTTGTGTCGGCAACGGTTTCGGGTACGTCCTCAACGTAGTAGGTCTTTACGCCCATAGCCTCAACTGCAAGTCTGCCTGCATCGTGAGCCTGTGTGTAACCGCCGTCGTTGATCTTGCCGATGTAAACAAAGCCTGCTACAACATCGCTCTTGGCTGTGCTGTCGCCTGTGCTCTCCTTAGAGCTGTCGCCTGTGCTCTGTGCGTCGGAAGTCTTGCTTTCATCCGTACCGCTTGTTGCGGTATTGCCGGAGCAGCCTGTGAGTCCTGCTGTAAGTGCGCAGGTTGCCGCCAGTAAAATGGCGATAAGTTTCTTTTTCATGTTTTTCCTCCCTATTAAAACAGTAAAAGATATATTAACGGCATTTTGCCGCTAAATACGGTTATTTACGGCTCAGTGTCTGAAAATACAGCCGCCGTCAACGCTCATCGAGTCAACTATTGCAAGCGATTCTACTCTGATGCCTTTCGAGCGGACAAGGTCTCCGCCCTTCTGGAAGCCCTTTTCTATAACGATACCTGCGCCTGCTATACTTGCGCCTGCACCCTTTACTATGTCGATAAGACCGAGTAAAGCACAGCCGTTTGCAAGGAAGTCGTCGATTATAAGCACGTTGTCATCAGGCGACAGGAACTTCTTGCTGACTATTACGTTATATGTACGCTTGTGCGTAAAGCTCTCGATAGAGGTCGAATAAACCTCGCCGTCTATGTTTACGCTCTGAGCCTTTTTTGCGAATACAACGGGACATCCGAAATACTGCGCGGTGATACACGCAATGCCGATGCCGGACGCTTCTATAGTCAGTATCTTGTTTATGCTCTTGTCGGGGAACAGCCTGCGGAACTCCTTGCCGATCTCGTTGTAAAGCTCAATATCCATCTGATGATTGAGAAAGCTGTCGACCTTGAGTACGTTCCCCTCTTTTACTATACCGTCCTTGTTTATGCGATCTTCCAGTAACTGCATTTTACTTTTCCTCCGTTTATTTCAGTAATTCACGTCCCATAAGTACGCCCATTACAGACGCCATCATAAGTCCTCTTGTCCAGCCGCTTGAGTCGCCTAAGCAATGCAGTCCCTTTACGTTCGTGTTGAAATGCTCGTCCATCTTTATACGGTTGCTGTAGAATTTGAGCTCGGGTGAATAAAGGAGCGTTTCACGGCTTGCAAAACCGGGAACGACCATATCCACAGCCTTTATGAAATTGATAATGTTCGTCATTGTACGGTAAGGCATAGCCGCCGTGATGTCACCTGCGACCGCATCGGGCAGGGTGGGTCTTACGTTGGAGAAATTAAGTTCCTTGGGCCATGTACGCTTTCCGTCAAGAATATCGCCGTAACGCTGTACAAGAATGTGACCGTTACCGAGCATATTGGTAAGCTCGCCGACCTTCTTCGCATACTCTATAGGCTGGTTGAACGGTACGCTGAAATTGTGCGAGCAAAGTATAGCAAGGTTTGTGTTGTTGCTCTTAAGCTCTTTATATGAGTGACCGTTTACAACGGCTAAATCGTTGTCGTAGTTTTCCTGGCTTACAAATCCGCCGGGGTTCTGGCAGAATGTACGCACCTTGTTCTTAAACGGCAGAGGATAGCCGATGAGCTTTGACTCGTAAAGGACGGCATTTATCTCCTCCATGACCTCGTTTCTGACTTCCACTCTTACGCCGATGTCAACAGTACCCGGTGTATGCTCTACATTATGAGCCTCGCAGGTCTTTTCAAGCCAGTCTGCGCCCTTACGGCCTGTTGCGACCACTATCTCGTCACCGTATATGGTTTCCTGTTCGCCGCCGTCACGGGCATTTGAAATGATAACTCCCTTACATACGCCGTCTTCTATTATAATATCCTCGCAGTTCTTGCCGAACAGCACCTCAACGCCGCTTTCGATAAGATATTTTTCTATCTTGAAATAAAGCTCATGCGCCATTTCCGTTCCTAAGTGGCGGATAGGACAGTCAACCAGCTTCAGGTTTGCGTTTATGGCTTTCTTCCTTATATCTCTTATCTTGTCGGGGTCGCTTACGCCCTCAACGTGCTTATCCGCACCAAATTCAAGATATATCTTGTCTGTGTAGTCAATGGTTTCCTGTGCAAGCTCCTCGCCGATAAGCTCGGGGAGCGTTCCGCCGACCTCGCACGACAGCGACAGCTTGCCGTCCGAGAATGCACCTGCACCCGAAAAGCCCGTTGTGATATGGCAGTAGGGCTTACAGTTCATACAGTGCTTTGTTTTTGCCTTAGGACAGCTTCTCTTTTCTACCGAAGCACCCTTTTCGATTATCAGAATTTTTTTATCTGAGCCGTTTCTGACCATTTCAATTGCGGTGAATATTCCCGCAGGTCCCGCTCCTACAATTACTACATCGTATTTCAATTACTTTTCTCGCCTTTCCGTTTAGCAACAACACGGCGTTTTACCGCTCCTTTGCAGAAAAACGCCGAATTACACTAATATAGTTATTTTGACACAATTCGAGCCTAAAGTCAATATCAAACCGACACAAAAATGAACTTTTGTGAATTATTTTTATTCCGCTTCCGGTAAAGCGGAGAATATAGTACAGTTTACGGAAGAATAAACATACTTTACCGATACAACGAACAGTTGTTCAATGCGTATATCCCTATTCTATTATCTGCAATAATTATACGGAAATTATATCCGAAGACCGACAAAAGTAATTTTTACAAAAAACCTCTTGACATTAGTCCGAAATCGGATTATAATATCTCTCAGTCCGATTTCGGACTTAAACATTTGCCGACAAGGAGAATCAGCTTGGATAACAAAAGCAACAGGAAAAAACTGTATGAATATAATAATGTACTGAAATCAATAGATGATTGCTACCGGAATATAGCAAAGCGCTACGGGTTTTCGGAAGCGGCTTTCTGGACGCTGTACACACTGCGTATGGAGCCCGGCAACATAACGCAGAGCGATGTATGCACCGTGCTGTATCAGCCTAAGCAGACGGTAAACTCCGCACTGAAAAAGCTCGAAAGCGAGGGGTATATAACTCTTACTCCGTCAGGTGCGCACACAAAGAATATCAGCCTTACAAAAAGCGGAACAAAGCTGTGCGAACAGACGGTAGATAAGGTGATAGAGGCAGAATGTGCCGCACTCGGCAATATGACAGATGAAGAAACCGAGAATATGACTGCGCTTATGAAGCTGTACAGCATACTTCTTAAAAGTCAGACGGCAAAAATATAAAGATACAAAAGGAGAACAAAGGGAAAATGAGCAAGATAAAACTTTCGGATCACTTTACTGTGGGACGACTTTTCAGATTTGTACTGCCGTCGGTGGCTATGATGGTGTTTATATCTATATACGGCGTTGTTGACGGCTTTTTCGTATCGAATTTTGCCGGCAAGACCTCTTTCGCATCTATCAATCTTATAATGCCGTTTGTAATGATACTCGGCGGCGTGGGCTTTATGGTCGGCACGGGCGGAACGGCGCTTGTTTCGCAGAAGCTCGGTGAGGGTGACGAAAAGACCGCAAAACGCTATTTCACAATGATGATAATGCTGACGGTGATACTCGGTGCGGTACTCACAACATTCGGCCTTATCTTTACCGAAAACGTTGCTGTGTTCTTCGGCGCAACGCCCGAAATGCTGGGCGACTGTGTGCTTTACGGCAGAATAGTAATTTCCTTTACAACGGCTTTTATGCTCCAGAACGTATTCCAGAGCTTTTTTATTGCCGCCGAGAAGCCTAAACTCGGACTTATCTCAACTATTATGGCAGGCTGTACGAATATCATACTTGACGCTGTATTTGTAGGTCTTATGGACTTTGGCGTTGCAGGTGCGGCATTTGCTACGGGCATCAGCGAATGTGTCGGCGGAATATTCCCTCTTATCTACTTTCTCCGTCCAAACTCAAGCATACTGCGTCTTACTAAGACAAGACTTGAGATAAGACCGCTCCTGCGTGCCTGTGCGAACGGTTCATCTGAGCTTATGTCGAGCATTTCCTCATCGGTCGTAAGTATAATCTACAACTTCCAGCTGATGAAATACATCGGCGAAAACGGCGTTTCGACCTTTGGCGTAATGATGTATGTGCAGTTTATTTTCATAGCGATATTTGTCGGATATGCTATCGGTTGTGCACCCGTGATAGGCTTCAACTACGGAGCGCAGAACCGTTACGAGCTGAACAATATGCTCAAAAAGAGCCTTTGCTTTGCGGCAATAGCGGGAGTTACGCTTGTCGCACTGTCGGCGGTGCTTGCAAGCCCTCTCGCAAAGATATTTGTCGGCTATGACGCAGAGCTTTACGAGCAGACACGCCACGCTTTCAGGATATTCTCGCTGTGCTTTTTACTTGCAGGCTTCAATATATTTACCTCATCGTTCTTCACCGCACTCGGAAACGGCGCTATCTCTGCGGCTGTGTCGTTTATGAGAACGCTTATATTCCAGGTTTCAAGCATACTTATACTGCCCCTTATTTTCGATGTTGACGGTATATGGATGGCGAATGTTGTGGCGGAATTTTTCGCTTTCCTGCTGTCGCTGATGTTCCTTATCATAAAGAGGAAGAAATACGGATATTGGCAGAAGAATGTTGCTTTGCCTGTCGCAACCGAACAGGTGCAGACAGATGAGAATGCGGAGTGAGAGGTATAACAGGTAATATAATGCGGCGGCTCGGTAATGTTACCGGGCCGCCGATACTTTTATAAATTATTATCATCATTTTTATTTTGTTGGAGATAGAACATGGCTTTTTGCATTTCGATTTCAGCTTTTAATTCTTCTTCGGTCGGAAGATATAATTTATATTTTGAAGCAAACAGCTGTTCATTACCGTGCATTACAGAATAACGTGCTATATCTTCATCGGTATCGGCACACAATATGATACCAATTGTCGGATTATCTCCCTCGCTGCGCTTCATTTCATCGTACATACGTATATACATATCCATTTGTCCGACATCACCATGTGTAATTTTCTCGGTTTTCAAATCAATCAGCACAAAACATTTAAGTATATAATTGTAAAAAACAAGGTCTATGAAATAATCTTGTTTTTCTGTATGAATATGCTGTTGTCTGGCAACAAACGCATATCCCTTTCCTAATTCCATTATAAATTTCTGCAAGTTTGACAGTATATTTTTCTCTAAATCACTTTCGGTAAAATCTGTATTTGATTCAAGCCCAAGAAATTCGGTAATAATCGGATTTTTGATAAATTCAAGTTTGTCAATTTTATAAGTTTGTGTTTTATCAAGCATTTCTTTTTGCACAGGCTCTATATTTTTTGCCTTTAATATTCTATAGTAATATTGAGAAGATATATTTCGTTGAAGGGTGCGTACGCTCCAAGTTTGTTGCATAGCTTCATTCTGATACCATGAACGTGCAACATCATCTTTCACCTGCAGAAGAATTGCGTAATGTGACCATGAAAGCAAAATATCAGATTTTCCTGACGGTGTCTGGAAAATCTGCGGATAAGTTTTATAGAACGAATAGAAAGTGTACAAATTAGATTTTGTATATCCTTTTCCGTATTTTGATGTTAACTCTTTAGACAGCTTTGAGATAACATTAGCTCCGTATTCGGCACGACCGGCACCTTTAAGGCTTTCTTCGGCGATTCTGTGTCCGATAAGCCAGTTCCTTTTAATTAAAGCGATATTAACCGAATTGTAAGCGCTTTTTTGCGCCGCTTCAATAATGCCGCACATATCGCTGAATATATTATCAGTTTGCTTATAATTATCCATAATATCATTTTTAACAGAATCGGTAATAATATTCTTCAAATTATAATTGCCCCCTATTACAAAGAATTATTTTACTTCCTCCCATTCAGCCCGAACTTCCTTGTATACGCATCAAAGTCGACATAGCAGTGATCCATATCAACATCGCCGTCGATTCCGCTGATACTGCCCTTCCACGAATACTGCCACAGGAAATAGGTGCCGCTGTATGCGGGCTTGTCGGTGTCAACGTGAGCTACCCATATGGGATATTTTGAAAGCGCCGACATATCAAGATAGCTGTTTAAGAACGATGCATAGGAGTATACCACCGGTATATACCCCGCATTTGCTATTTCCTCGCAGAATGCCTCTGTCATTGAGGTCAGCGTCTGTTTTGAGTAGCCGTTTTTTATGTACCACTGGTCTTCTATGTCAAATACAACGGGATAGCTTACATCATAGCCGCGTATAAGGCTGAGTACAAACTTCGCTTCGTCCCTTGCCTCCTGCACCGTTTCGGCATAGCAGTAATGATATACTCCGACAGGTATATTATTCTGCATAGCACCTTTCATATTACGATGGAAATATGTATCGCTCGTCATAGGATATTCATCGCTTATCCTGCCACGGCTTGAACGGATCATTGCAAAGTCTATTCCCGACTTCTTCACCTTTGCCCAGTCTACCGTGTCGCCCTGCGCCCACGAAACGTCAATTCCTGTCAGTGCGTCTGTCGTGTAAAGCGAGATCGTTTCTACCGACATTGCCGAGGTGTCTGTCGCTCTGCGGTTATCCGTACAGCTTCCGCTTCCGCTGTTGTTGAACATACCGCCGAGCTTATATGAACAATCCGCTCCGAGCGTCAGGCTTCCCTTGTTTACCGTTTCACAGCCGCTCATTATTTCAAATTTACCGTCTATGTATGAAGTGCCGCCGAATGTCGTCTTGCCCGACAGGCTGATCTCGCCGTATGACGTGAATGACGAATTTATGCTGACACTTCCGGTAAAAGCGGTCTGTGCTGTTTCGGAAATGAGAACCGTTCCCGATGTTGTCACCGTCGATTTTCCTCCCGAAGAGAATGTGCCGTCAACACTCAGCTGTGAGCCGCTTTCGGTTTTCAGCGCGCCCATTGTTATAAGTGAAGCGCCATTGTCTATAACGAGGTTTCCCGATACGTCAAGGGTCTTACCGTATGGCACGGTGACAGATGAGCCCGCAAGCACCACCATAACGGTATCTTTAGGTATTTTTATGTTGCCGCTGAGGGTTATGTTATTTTTTATGTAATACGTTCTCCCTGCTGCGGGTGCACTTGTGCCGTCCCATGAATAAGGGTCTGCCGCCGCCGCTACAGGCAGCGATACGGAACAGAATATAAATATCGCCGATAATACCGAGGCGATAATACGCTTTTTGATCTTCATTTGCTTTTCCTTTCAGTTGTCCGGGTGCCGTATGTTATGATAGAGCCGGACACCTATCCAAGATAATTATGTCATATCCGCCGCCGTTTGTCAATATTCATCTTGTTGTGCCGCAAAACGACATTTAAATTTCGTCAATACGACAAGCGGTGGGGCTTTGCGTTTGTGCATAGTTACAAATAAATCTGCGCGATCTGTTATTGACAGCACTATAAAAAAGGGTTATAATCTCTATGTCTACGGGTTATGCCAGAATAAAAAGAAACGGTACAATATATATGAATAAATATGTAAGAAATATGACACAGGGCAGTGAGCTCAGGCACATACTTCTGTTCACTCTGCCGCTGCTTGCGGGAAATCTGTTCCAGCAGTTTTATAATATAGTGGACTCGGTGATAGTCGGACGTTATCTCGGTCACGAGGCTCTGGCGGCAGTCGGTACTACAGGTTCGATAACGTTCCTGTTCTATACGCTGTGCAACGGTCTTTCTGCGGGCGCGGGTATACTGATAGCGCAGAGCTTCGGTGCGGGAAAGCATGACGATGTGCGGCGATTTATCACGAACTCGGCTTATGCACTCGGCTTTGTCGGACTGGGACTTACGCTGATCTCAGTCACGGCGGCACATCTTCTTTTACAGCTTCTTGATACGCCGCAGAATATCCTTGAAAGCGCCACCGACTATATGCGCACCGCCTGCGCGGGAACTATCGCCGTTGCCGGCTACAACTGGATAAACTCAGTACTGCGTGCGCTCGGCGACTCGAAAACTCCGCTGTACTTCCTTATAGTCGCAAGTATACTTAATGTCGGACTTGACCTGCTTTTCGTAATGGTATTCGGTATGGGCGTTGTAGGAGCGGCGCTTGCTACAGTTATAGCCCAGGGTGTTTCGGCAGTCGGAAGCATACTGTTTGCGGTAAAGAAGAATGAATATTTCCGTATGGAAAAAGAGCATTTGAAACTGCGCAAGGAGCATTTTATGCGCTGTATGAAAACAGGTACGCCTATAGCGCTTCAGAATGCGCTTGTTTCTGTATCGATGATCTCTCTGCAGAAAACCGCAAACTCATTCGGAGATATAGTAGTTGCGGCATACACGGCAACAATGCGTGTCGAACAGCTGATACAGCAGCCGTTCAACTCACTCGGCACGGCACTGTCTACCTTTGCGGGTCAAAATGTCGGTGCGGCAAAGCCCGAACGTGTAGTCAGAGGATATCACCGTTCAATGCTTATATCCACCGCATTCGGACTTATCATGCTCGGTGTGTTTGCTCTGACTGGCAGATATATTGTCGGCTTTTTCGTCGGCGAGGAGCAGGTCATCGATATTGGCGCAAAGGCACTTTTATTGTCTGCGTTCTTCTATGTCCCGCTCGGTTTTATCCATACAACAAGAGGGCTTTTAAACGGTGCGGGCGATGTAGGCTTTGCGTTTCTCAACGGACTTGCCGAGGTAATAGGCAGAATAGGCTTTGCGGCAATACTTGTCCATATACCCGGTGTCGGAATGTGGGCGGTGTGGACTACCACCTGTCTTACATGGGTACTGACCGCTGTGATGTGCCTTATCAGATACAAGGGCGGCAAATGGCGCAGAAAATGTCTTGTCGATCTTGAAGAAAACGATCCAAAGGAGGCAGATATATGTTGAGCAATAAAACACACTCCGAAAAGAACGATACCGTTCTTCTCGCACACGCCGCGCTGCTTTTAGTGATGTCGCTTCTTGTGGCGGTACAGGGCGTATTTGAAATAATCGACTATATGCCGCACATAATCTCGGCAGGCTGTGTAAACTGCGCCGCATATGCGGCATCGATCCCCACAACGCTTATAATGTATATATGGTTTTCGCTATCGGCGGCAGTTTATTATTACAGAGATTCAAAAAAAATGTTCCGGCTGATCCCTATCACCTGCATTATCGGAGTAGCACCGAGTCTTGTTTATGATCTCTCATTCATAGCCGAAAACGGATTTGTTTCCGGCGGCGAGTATAACGTAACTCTGTATCTTATTATGGATATAGCACTGCTTTTGGATTCGGTAGTCATGATACAGCTGGTGCACGGTGCGATGACAAGAAATACAGCAATGATCTGCCCGACAGTTTATCTTATAACAAGTCTTATTTATTTTTCGAGCGTTTTCGTATTCTACGGATCGGTCGAGGGTACTAATTTTATGGGATATTATTTCTGCAACAGTGTGACAAATATTATTTTTTCGCTATCGCTGTACAGCTTTGTGAATGTGATATATCCAAAAAAACAATAAAACGGAGTGAAACAGATGGATAAAAAATACATAGCGCTGACTTTTGATGACGGTCCGAACACCGTCACTACACCGCAGGTGCTTGAAATGCTTAAAAAGCATAATGTTACTGCAAGCTTTTTCCTGGTCGGCAACAACATAAACGAGGAAAGCGCCAAGGTAGCGCGCGAATGCTTTGAATACGGCTGTGAGATATGCAACCACAGCAGAACGCACAGCGCTATGCCGCAACAATCAAGCGAGGAAATCAAAGCGGAAATAAAATATACCAATGAAAAGATAGAGCGGATAACGGGCGGTATTGCCCCTAAATTCTTCCGCCCGCCGTATATAGCGCTGTGCGACAGTATGTATGACGATATACCGCTGACCTTTATCTGCGGAAACGGCGCGGAGGACTGGCTTGACGAGATATCGGCAGAGGAACGCAGTAAGCGTATAATCGAGCAGGCTCGCAGCGGTATGGTGATACTTCTTCACGATATGGAGGGAAACTTCCGCACTGTTCAGGCGCTTGACACGATAATCCCTGAGCTTAAAAAGCAGGGTTATACATTCGTGACGGTAAGCGATCTGTTTGCAAAGTGCGGCATTACACCTCAGCACTGTAAAATTTATACAAATGTACTGACGGACTAATAAACGCAGATGGAGTTACAAGGCTGTAGCTCCTGCACTCCCCTTCTCTCAATGCGGCGTTATGCATCAGCACAAAAAACTTCCGCAAACGTGCTGACAGATTAAAAAATGTAAATAGGGTCGCAGGGGCGATAGCCCCCGTATTCTCCCCCTCCCACGGGGAGGGGGCAGGGGGTGGGGATAAAATATCCTTTTTAAAAATTTATATTACGCTACAGCACACAGATCAAAAATCTTTACGAAACCACTTGACAACCCGCATTTAATATGATATAATAATCACGCTGTTCTAAAGACAGCAGGTCGGTTTTCCGCTAAAGAGCATATGCTCACCTGCCGAGGAATGGGAAGAATAATGGATTTTCTGCCCTTTTCTGTCTTACAGAGGAGGGCATTTTTTAAAATGTTTTTCCTTTTTACGAACAGTAAATCACGAAAGGAGAAAACAATATGCCTAGTGAGAAAGTTTTACAGGTAAAGCAGAATTACGTTTCTGAACTCGCTGAAAAGCTCAAGAAGTCCGCTTGCGGTGTACTCGTTGATTACAGCGGTATCACAGTTGCCGACGACACAGTTCTCAGAAAGGAACTTCGTGAGGCAGGTATCGACTACTTTGTAGTTAAGAACACACTTTTAAAGCGTGCGGCTGAGATCGCAGGCGTTGAGGGTATCGAGGACGTTCTTGAGGGAACAACAGCTCTCGCACTTTCAGAAGACGACATCGTAACTGCACCTAAGATCCTGTTCAAGCAGGAAGAAGCAAGCAACGGCTCATTCTCAATCAAGAAGGGCTTCGTTGACGGCAAGGGCATCAGCAAGGACGAGGTTGTTGCATACGCAAAGCTTCCTACAAAGGAAACACTGCTTGCACAGCTGGTATTTATGCTTCAGTCCCCTATCCAGAAGCTTGCTATCGCTGTAAGCGAGATCGAGAAGAAGCAGTCCGAATCAGCAGAATAATTTTTGCACGGACAAACGCGGCGGCATAATTACAGCCGCAACACAAACAATGAAAACATATTAACGGAGGATAATTAAAATGGCTTCAGAGAAAATTTTAGCTATGATTGAAGAAGTAAAGGGCTTATCAGTATTAGAGCTCAACGAGCTCGTTAAGGCTCTTGAAGAAGAATTTGGTGTTTCTGCAGCAGCAGTTTCAGTAGCAGGCCCCGCAGCAGGCGGCGCAGCAGCAGCTGAAGAAAAGACAGAATTTGACGTAGTTCTCGCATCATTCGGTGATGCTAAGATGGCTGTTATCAAGGCTGTTAAGGACGTTTGCGGTCTTGGTCTTAAGGAAGCTAAGGAGCTCGTTGAGGCTGCTCCTAAGGCTATCAAGGAAGGCGCTTCTAAGGCTGAAGCTGAGGAAATCAAGGCTAAGCTCGAAGAGGCTGGCGCTAAGATCGAACTTAAGTAAGTTCTGCGCTGAATACACGCTTTTTCAAAGGACGGGTTTTTACCCGTCCTTTTTGTTATGCAAGGGAAAGTTGATATTATATTGTGCGGGGGCTCGGGTTTGCTATTCTGTGCGATGTGTTTATGTTTTTTGGCTTAGCGGAAATGGTCGGTGTTTTTTACTATGGTAGCAGGCTACCGATAGTGCTATTTGCCGGATAGCACTTCTCGGGTTCGTTATTCTGTGCAATATAGATTTTATTTTCAGCTTGGCGGAAATGATTTATGTTTTTACTGTGATAGCAAGCTACCGATAGTTCTATTTGTCGGATAGCACTTCTCGGGTTCGCTATTCTGTGCGATAACGTTGCTG
>OLZH01000393.1_pt1 | contig 16963 bp, 21 predicted proteins | sample 1673821 | NCBI WGS metagenome assembly OLZH01 (sample SAMEA103958128, study PRJEB25191) | human gut metagenome | reverse complement strand
TGTTGCTCAGGTACTTATAAATAAAGTTAAATCAAAGTGTTGCGGAATTAAGGTTGATTTCGTAATTAGGCTCATTCTTATAAGTATTATCCATATTACGCTTCAGGTCCAAAACATTGCGAACGGTAGCCAAAGCTATCGTCTTCAGACATCGGCGCACTTCCTTGAGATACTTATATTTGCGAGTTTCATTATTTTCCTTGAGATAATAGTCGATATTCTCATTCAAGACAGAGATATAATCACGTACCGAAGAAACATTGATTTCCTCATTCACTTCCAGGACATCCTCAAAGAATTTCTGATACACGTCCTCCATCTCCAGACAGTCGCCCGTATCACGAATCACCCCATTCTCTATCAGGAATCGGATTCGTTCCTCCTTGTATTCAGTCATTTCCAGAGCATAGTCATAACGAAACTGAAGGGAATGTCGCTTCGCAAACATTTCCTTCAGCAAGACCTTTTCACGGTCTATAGTTCTTATCAATTCATCTATAGAGCGAAATGTACCCATGGACATTTGTTTTAAATTCTCATTCTACTATCTTCACCTCGAATGGAGTATGAGTCATAGAAGAAATAATCTTCAGCACTTTGTACTTGTCCTTAACTTGTGATGGAACGGTAAGCCATTCTCCCGTTGAAAGCTGAACCTGGCTTGCCGATTTTCTTTCTTTTGTAACAACAGGGTTTCCTGCTATTTGCAAATTTGTCTTCTTCACCTTCTCTAAACCAACGCATCTGATAGTATCAAGAAAAACATGTCGATGGTCGTTGCTGCAAACTACAAAACCATCTGCGAAAACTACCCTTAACTGAGCCTTCTTCTTGTAAACTTTTCGTTTGCCATCATTCTTCTCTGATGCAAGAGATTCAAAATCACCAAGTTCTATCTTCACACTCATTCCCAACTGAAGAAAGATAGATTTCAGCTGCATATATTTTTGTTTCGTATCACTCTGAGCCATCAGATACCAACCACACCCGGGCTTTATCTCCTTAGTCCATTCTGCATATCGAGGAGCAACATCCCGAGAGACCAAAGGCACATGGCACACTTCCATTCCCAAAGCAGCCACTCGCTCCACACCGATTTTATCAATCACTTGCATCATCGTAATCGTAGCACTCACGTCGCAAACAATGGTACCATCAGCAAAACTAACCTTCAAACGTTGCCTCTTGCCACGAACTCGGAGTTTTTCATCTATTGGCATAGAAACATTCACTGCTTTACCTGTTCGTACAGCCTTTTCCATCTTCTGTCGGGCATTCTCTTCCAACTCCTCAAAATACAATTGCTTCTCACTTTTCTTCTTGACAGGAGTTTCTTTATTCTGCCCAACAGGCAGCAATTCATCCCCTTTCGATGAAACATCTTCAAAGAATGAATCATCGAAAAGCGACATTTCCTGATATTGTAATTGTTTTTTCTTTGCCATAACCGATTTGCTTTGGAATGACAAAGATAAGCAAAATCGCCCAAAATGCCAAATATTTCTTTCTTTTTGTAAGGTTTATCAAAAAACTTCGTATTATTGCATTTCACGAAACATGTAACATAAAACATGAAACAAACATAAGACATGAAGAAAAAGACTTCTTCAAACGCTACAACTTACTTGCCATCAGCAGCGTAAGTCTTGCCCTCAAGACACTACTCAACAAGGAATTCGTATATAAGAGTCATAACTGTTACATCTATGACTGCTTCTTTGGAATGTGGCTGAGAAAAAAACAATTTGTTTTAACAATGATTTTCTTTACTGTATTGCAAAATATCCGTACCTTTGCAGCGTGAAAACATTCGCTTACGCGCACCTTTTCTCGTCATGGCAGAGGAAAAGCAAGCTTTACTCTGCTCATTTGACTTAACGAAAACGTTCAATTTGCACCACTATGATTATAGAAGAAATTATTAAGTATAATGAGCAATTCGTAGCCAGCAAGGGTTACGAGAAGTATCTTACGAGCAAATACCCAGACAAGAAACTTGCCATCCTTTCCTGTATGGACACCCGTCTGACAGAGCTTCTGCCTGCTGCCTTGGGATTGAAGAATGGAGATGCCAAGCTCATCAAGAATGCGGGCGGACTCGTTATCAGTCCATTCGACTCTGCCATGCGTAGCCTCCTGGTTGCCATTTATGAACTGGGTGTAGAGGAAATCATGGTCATCGCCCACTCCAACTGTGGTGCATGCCACATGAACGGACAGCAGATGAAAGAATTGATGCTCAAGCGTGGAATCCATCAGGATGTCATCGATACCATCGGACTTTGCGGCATTAATCTTGACCATTGGCTGGAGGGATTCCACGACACAGAGGACTCTGTCAGAAATACAATCAATACGATCCGAACTCACCCTCTCGTACCAAAGGATGTCAATCTGCATGGCTATATCATCGATTCCCAGACAGGCAGACTGACAGAAGTGAGATAGATGTATTCTTCCTGATTGGCCAAGTTATTACTCCCCATGGTCATTCGGGAAGTTACCAGTTAATGAAAACATGCTTTTTTAGAAAAATCTATCTGGTATTTCATAGAGATTCCATCCATTGCTGAGCATCTGCTGCACTCTGAAAATGAAGAGTCTCACCATTCTTATATTCTTGACGAGCTTCATCAATATCTTTTTGCAGTTTTACAGAAATTCTATTATTTTTGGCATAGACATCATCCCCTTCCTTGCTATTGACAAGGAAAGTTTTAATTCTCTCAAGTATATTCATGTCGGAAACATTTAATACTTGACGAATTATATCCATCTGTGCTAATTGGATATTTTCTGAATTCATAATTATGATGTTTAAATGTTATAACAACTGCAAATGTACGATTCAAATCTGTAACCTCAAAGTTTTTTTGCTTTTTATTTACTACTTCCTTTCAAAACTATCAAATTTCTCACTTCTCTTTTCCGTATATTCCCCACATATTCAGCCTTCTATTAAGCCACAGGTTGGTCATCTATTATGACCAATGTCGGTCGTCTATTATGCCCCCAAAAGGGAATAAGAAGTGAAAAGAATAGCAAAAATCTATAAAATATCTGTTTCTTTTGGTAGAGTCTTTAAATAGCCGTATCTTTGCACCATAAAAACAGCAACAAGATGGCAAAAATATTGATTATAGAAGACGATTTGGCATTTGGAACCATGATTCAGACATGGCTCAGAAAGAAAGGTTTCGAAGTAGAGAAAGCCACATCGGTTGGTGCTGCCTTGAAGTTGTTGCAGGAAGACAGCCAGCGCGATCTGATTCTCTCTGACCTCAGACTTCCCGACCACGACGGACTCACCACACTGAGATGGCTCCACAAGCAGGGCCTTCACATTCCCTTTATCGTCATGACAAGCTATGCAGAGGTGCAGAATGCTGTGCTCGCCATGAAATCGGGAGCCAATGACTATGTGGCTAAACCTTTTCATCCCGACATACTGTTAGAGAAAATCAATGAGGCTATCAAGCTGTCAGCCTCATCGTCACCTGTTCCGGCAATCTCTCCTGCCACACCGACTCAACAAGAACCCCCTCAGCAAACTACCACACAGCCCGACGAAGACGAGGCACCCAAATACATAGAAGGCAAGAGTGAAGCCTCGCAACAGCTATATAAATATGTGTCACTCGTAGCACCTACCCCTATGTCGGTACTGATACTCGGAGCAAGCGGCACAGGCAAGGAATATGTGGCGCATCGCATACACGAATTGAGCAGCCGTGCCGACAAGCCCTTCTTCGCCATAGACTGTGGAGCCATACCAAGAGATGTAGCTGCATCCGAATTCTTCGGTCATGTGAAAGGCGCCTTTACTGGAGCCGAACAAGACAAGAAGGGAGCTTTCGAAGTAGCCAACGGAGGAACACTCTTCCTCGACGAGATGGGAAACCTGAGCTATGATGTGCAGGTGCAACTGCTTCGTGCCCTGCAGGAGAGAAAGATAAGACCCGTGGGAGGAACTAAGGAAATCGACATCGATATCCGACTGGTGTGCGCCACCAACGAAAACCTGGCACAGAGAGTGGCTGAGGGACAGTTCCGCGAAGACCTCTTCCACCGCATCAACGAGTTCACCATCTATATGCCCGAACTGAAAGACCGCGGCACAGACCTCTTCCTCTTCGCCAACCTCTTCGTCAAGCATGCCAACAAGGAGTTGGGACGGCACGTGCTCGGGTTCGACGACAAGGCTTCAGAGATGATTGCCTCGTACAGCTGGCCCGGCAACCTGCGCGAACTCAACAACGTGATGAAGCGTGCCACCCTGCTGACCAAGGGAAACTATATCGGCAGGACTGAACTCCAGCAGAGCATGAGTCATCTGCAACAACCCACAGAGACCTTGACTTTGCGGGATGAACAAACCGAACTGCAACGCATAGAGGCTGCCCTGAAAACCGCCAATGGCAACAAGAGCAAGGCTGCCCAACTGTTGGGAGTGGACAGAAAAACCCTCTACAACAAAATCAAGAAATATAATCTGTAGACCTCTGCAACTTCCTATAACACATAGCAAGGACGGACTGTAAACCCAATGGGGTTCATAGTCCGTCCTTGCTGTATGATAGCTTTTCTATCATGTCCCGACATCCTGTGCCAAATCCCCATTCCCCAATAGAGTTCCACAACTTTTTGGGGAATTATTCCACACTCTTTCCACACTTTCCACACATCCCCACTTTTTGGCACAACCATTCCAATCACTGATTATCAAGCACTTAGCAAAATTTCTTCATTTTTGGCACGCTGATTGCGATATTAGATAGTGAACTCGCAAACGAACTGAATGTTCAACAAGAGTTTCAACAGAGAATATAAACAAAAATAAAATATTAACAATTTAAAACATTACAATTATGAAGAAGTTATTTTTCGCAGTTATCGCAGCTGCATTCGTTTTCGTATCAGCAAACAACGTATTTGCAAGTAACAAAATGATCAGCACATCAGCTTACGAGCCAACTGACACAGTAGCACCAGCCGAGACTCCTGCTCCAACAGAGACTCCAGCTCCTGCTGACACAACAAATACTCCAGCCGACTCAACAGCAGAACAGGCTCAGTAAACCGCTCCATCTTCAAAAAACAGTATACATGCAGCTTTTAAAATGAAAATATCTTGTCTTCTCTTCCGAAGGCAAGATATTTTTTTGTATTTTTGCACCATGATAAAAAACAATATTCCTCTCAAAGTAGCCTTAGGATATGCTGCCGTAGCCGTGGTGATGGCCCTGGCAGTAGCGCTCGTATACAGCAACACGCAGTCTATCCTGAACATCGACAAGGCTTCACGTGACTATACCGACAAGCGCAATATGGCCGACAGCCTGGTGTACAGCCTGCTCGATGTGAGCAACAACGAACGTTCCATCTATATGGAGACATCGGGAAACTGGGAGGAACTCAACCACTCCATCTCAGAAGCCAAGGTGCAGGCACTCAAACTCAAGGCGCTGGAAAAGGACTCCCTGCAGAAAGCACGCATGGACACCCTCGTCAGTCTGCTCAACCTGAAACAAGTCAACGTGAAGCAACTCCGGAGAGTGTTGATCGCCAACAATCATGAGAGCTTTCTTCACGAAAAGGTGAGCAATCTGAGCAGCGGAAAAGACTCGGTAGTGGTGCACCCCAAGACTGCACAAACCCATGAGAACAAAAGGACAACCGTTGAGGTGGTGAAGACCCGAAAAGGCTTCTTCCGCCGACTCGCCGACGCCTTCAAGAAAGGCGCCACCGACACCATAGCCATACACAATGATGTCAACCAAACTACAACCGACTCGATTTCCACACCTGTCGACATCGCCGGAGAGGTGGCACAGGTGCTGTCGCAGATAGGACAGGAAGACAAACAGAACACACAGAAGAAGGAGAAAGCAGTAAACAAAAAGGTGAGCGACCTGCAGAAAGTGAACACCCAGCTTGCCGAACGTACTTCCCACTTGCTCAACACCATCCGCCAAAGCGAGATGCTGTCCATGCAGCAGGCTTTAAGCAAAGCGCTGAATGCCCGCCGTTCACTCCTGTGGCAGATCACCCTTATGGCTTTGCTTGCCATGACCGCCGCCGTAGTCTTGCTGTGCTACATCTTCAAAGACACCAAAAAGGAACGCATCTATCGTGAGAACTTGGAAGAGGCCAACACCGAGATTCAGCGCATCATGAACCAACGCGAAAGACTCCTTCTTACCATCACCCACGACATCAAGGCTCCCGTAGCTTCCATTTCGGGCTTCATCGACCTGATGAGAGCACATGTGAGCGACGAGAAAGGCATAAACTATATCGACAACATAGCCAGCTCTGCCAGCCATCTGTCAAGATTGGTGGCCTCGCTCCTCGACTATCACAAATTGGAGAACGGACTGCTGGAACTCCATCCCTCCAGTTTCTCGCCAGCCTCGCTCATTCAGCAATGCACCGAAGGCATGAGGATGCAGGCAGAGAAGAAGAACCTGGTGTTAAGTTCCTCTTATCAGGATAAGGCTGCCGAGCTGCAAGGATTAGCAGCCGATGCCGCAATCACCTATCAGGCAGATGCTTTCCGCATCCGTCAGGTGTTGGACAACCTCATCAGCAACGCCATCAAGTACACCGTGAAAGGAAATGTTACCGTCACTGCCCTCGTCAAGCCAGCCCCATCGGCAGGCATCTGCCACCTTATTATAAAGGTAGAGGATACGGGCATGGGCATGACTTCTGAGGAATGTCGAAAAGTGTTCCAGGCTTTCACACGTCTCAAGGACGCACAGGGCATAGAAGGCACAGGCTTGGGACTGTCCATCACCCATGAACTCGTCACTCTCTTAGGCGGACAGATCAGTCTGCAATCAGAGAAAGGCATCGGCTCCACCTTTACCATCACCCTTCCTATCAGTCAGAATCCACTTTCCGTTAAGGAAGCATCGATGGGCGAAGCTGCCGAAAAGCAGCCGGCAAATATCAGTACCGCGGGCACAGAACTGTCATCAGCGAACCAGCAGCCCCTTGCCAACCATAAGATTCTGATCCTCGACGACGACCGTCTGCAGCTGCAACTGCTCCAGGAGATGTTGCACCGCAAGGCCAATGACGACTGGCAAATATTTGCCTGTCAGCATGTTACCGAGGCTCTTACCATTCTGCACAACGAGCAGCCCGCCCTGATGCTGATGGATATAGAAATGCCAGAGATGAACGGAACGGAGATTATCCGCATGATCAATCACAGACACATGAAGGTGATTGCCATGACAGCCCACGACATCAGCATCAAGGAAGAACTGACGGAGGCTGGCTTCGACGACTGCCTGTTCAAGCCCTTCCGTCCTGAAGCCTTAGAGAGTTTGTTGGCTCCTGCTGCCCGAGAAGCTGCTACAGAAGAGCCTGCCGCTGATGTATCTGCCCGTGAAAGGCTGTCTTCACTTTTGATCTTTGCCGGAGGCGACAAGGAAGCGGAGATGGAGATTGTGAAAACCGTGACGGCAGAAATAGAAACTTACCGGGAATCGTTGAACAAGTATCTGCCTGCTGCCGAAAAGGAAGAAGAGAAACAGGAGGACAATACACAGGCTATACAGGTGGAACTCAGTCAGGAGGACAAGCAGAATGTGGCAAAAATCGCCCACAAACTGCAACCCATAGCCCAGATGATGCAGGCGGAATGTCAACAGCAGCTGCAGGCTCTCTCGCCCGAGCACATCGGCGAACAGGAAGACAAAAAAATCCGAGCATACATCCAGGCCGTCTTCGACGACTTAGGAAATATGCTCGGAGAGTTGAGAAATATTCTTTCTGAGTAATCGTTCTTACAGTTCCACATTGTCTATGTGGAATTTCATCAGTCCTGCAGGCACCTTCACCATGACCTCATCGCCGGCTTTCTTACCCAAGAGAGCCTGTGCGATGGGCGACTTGATAGAGATTTTTCCACTATGAAGGTCTGCCTCGTGAGGATTCACTATGGTGTAAGTCATGCTGCACTTATTGGCCACATTGGTAATCTTCACCTTGCTCAACAGTCCCACCTTGTCGCTTTGCAGTCGCGACTTGTCTATTACGCGGGCATTCTCCAGAATCTTCTGCTTGAAACTGATTCTGCTCAACAGTTTGCCCTGCTCTCGCTTGGCAGCATGATACTCAAAGTTCTCGCTGAGGTCGCCCTTGTCGCGTGCCTCGGCTATGGCGTCACGCACAGCAGGCAGTTCCACCTTTACCATGTGTTGAAGTTCAGCCACGAGCTCATCGTAGCCTTCCTGAGACATATATTCCATAATGTTTTTTTCGTTTTGTTTTATTCTTCGGCGTGCAAAGGTACGGAGAAATCATGAAAAAGCCAAGACTTTGCCCGAGTTTTACGCAAAAAGAAAGCCGTGCATAAATATTCACAAGCATACTGCACTTAACTACGAAAAAAATTTCGACCTGTGCGGTCGAAAATTTTGCAGCACAGGGTGGCAGTTTTTTTCATATTATTTGTAGGGCTTAACTTTTTTGATTATTTTTGTACCAAAATATGCCCCTTTTTAAAGTGGGCTCAATTATAAATAGAAGCAACTCATAACAAAAAAACTTCCAACCAAAGATGAAAACTATTCAAAAATACCTCCGCAGCATCTATAAGCCACTCCTCCTTCTGTGCATCATGCTCTCTTCGCTGTTCTGTATGCCCTTGAAAGCACAGAACCCAGGCGAGACTGTCACAGAGCAAAGCATCAACAAAAAGGGAGAAAAACATTACTTTTATGCCGTGCCCATTCCCGACAACATCTTCAGCATGATGAAGGGAAAAACATACAAGAAGAATTGTACTGTGCCAAGAAGCGAGCTGCGCTATCTGCGCTGCCTGCACACCGACAAGGAAGGCAGGAGCATCGTGGGAGAAATGGTGGTCAACAAAGCCATAGCTAACGATGTGCTCGACATTCTGTACAAACTCTACCGGGCAAAATATCCGATAGAACGAATGCGGCTCATCGACTATTGGAACGCAGACGACGAACGGGCCATGAGAGCCAACAACTCCTCTTGCTTTAACTTCAGATTCATCTCGCATACCCACACCGTATCAAAGCACGGCAGAGGAATGGCTGTAGACATCAACACACTCTACAACCCCTACCACAAACGACTGAGAAATGGCAAAGAAGTAATAGAACCAGCCACAGCCCGTCCTTATCTCGACCGCAGTAAGAAACACGCATACATGATTCAAAGGGGCGACTTGTGCTATCGCCTTTTCAAGGAAAAAGGATTCAGATGGGGTGGCGACTGGAAGCACAGCAAAGACTATCAGCACTTCGAGAAATGACAAAAATTTACCCACGTACTCTGAATCAGAAATTCAACAGCACGTGGGTAAAAGATTCAAACAAGATGCTTAGTTGTACCAAATAGAATTATATTCTCTACGATCATCTTCTTCGTTGTAGATGTTCTCATACTCCAGGTTCTTTGCCTCGAATGCTTCTAATGACTTTTTCATGATCCGCCCTCCTATATGTTAAAGTTAATAATCTGCTTTGTGATTGCAAATATAGAAAAAAAACAGAGTCACCTTGTCAATAATTCAGAAAAGTTGTGTATTTTTGCAGCATTGTAAAATGTATGAAAATTCTCATTATCAAGCCACACATGAAACTATCAAATACTTTCAACCGACTAAGATGGCGACACTGGTTGCTCCTGTCGTTGCTCGTCCTCGTTCTCGTCATTAAGTGGAGCCCATACTTAGGCTACATTTACACCTTATATATATACAGCATCATCGGGAGAATACTATCTTCCTTTTCGGGCATCTTCCCGTTTGCCATAGGCGACATCTTCATCACCCTCAGCATCGCATGGGTCATTCTTTATCCTCTCTACGAGATTGTCCTTCGCAAACGACTTGCCCGCCGTTACGCCTTCCTGGCAGCTAAAGGGAACAGTTATCCCAAGACAAAGACGGTGTGGGGAAGAGTGGCAGAATATCTGCTGTGGATCTACGTATGGTTCTACATGGCCTGGGGACTCAACTACTCGCAGCCCAACATCTATCAGCGCACAGGCATGAAACCAGCAGAAGTAGATAAGGACAAGCTACGCGAGTTTGCTTATCGCTATGCCGACAGCCTCAACTTATTGAGTGAAGAACAAAGAGTGAAGAGTGAAGAACAGGAAAGTGAAGAGTGGAAACGAAGAGTGAGTGATGCGATTCTGAATGTATATGAGAAGATGGGACAACGAGAAGGCATCAATGCTCCCTTCAATCCTCATCCCCATGTCAAGACGATGGTGTTCACACCCATCAGTTCGATGGTTGGCGTAACAGGTAGCATGGCACCCTTCTTCTGCGAGTTTACCCTCAACGGCGAAATCCGCCCCCACGACTATCCCGCCATCTATGCGCACGAATATGCACATTTCTTAGGAATAGCCCATGAGGGCGAAGCCAACTTCTACAGCTACTTGGCATGTACATCGTCGACAGACAAGGCTGTGAAGTTTAGTGGTTATTACCACATTCTTCCACATGTTCTCAACAGTGTCTTCAACCTATTAGGAGAAAAGGAGGGCAGACAATTGATAAACTATATTCGCCCAGAGATCATAGAGCTGGTCAAGAACGACCGCCACTACTGGCTCAGCAAGCGAAGCAAAGCACTCAGTAGTATGCAGGACTATGTCTTCGACCTTTATCTCAAGGGCAACCACGTATCAGAAGGTAGGAAAAGCTACTCGGGTGTCGTCGCCCTGATAATGGCATGGGAAGAGCTGCAGCAACGAGAGAAGCGAAACTCTTAAACTGGCACAACAAGACGGCTTACATTCGTCTGGCTTGGGGCGTTCTTTTCATCCCAGGCTTTCCACCATTCTGTTTTCTCTTCTGAGCAAAACGCTTCATCATCTGGCGCTCTAACTCATAGACACGCTGTATCTGTCTCTGGGTCAAGAACTGAGAGTACTTCTTGTAATACTTCTGGCGAATTTCGAGAATTTTCTCACTCTTCTCGAAGCGCTGCTTAATCTGCTGTTCTGTCTGCGCCTCTGTTTCAGCCATATTGCGACGAGGATGAGAACCAAGAGCCCATATCTCTTTCTGGCACTGGGTGTAGGTGTCAACAAACTGGCTTCTCGTCTTATCGTCGAACGCCAAGCTATTGGCAATGTGCTGTGCCTGTTTTTCAGCCAACTGCTCGCGAGAGATGCGCTGCTTCTTAGTAGGAGCCTGAGCTAATGTACTGATACTGAATGTAAGCATGGCAATAGCCATCATTAAAATACTAAATAACTTTTTCATAATCATTATGTTTTAAAATGTTGGATTATCTTTAATTCAAGAAGTTGAGTCTTTAATTATTGAGAAACACATCATCTTGGTAAACATCCAGAAGAAATGCTTGGTCGGCAGAAGACAAGTGAGCGAACGCTTGGTCTACAGCCTTTATACTGTTGTCGACCTGTGGGGACTTAGGATCAGAAAAGTCTATATGGAGAACAAAGAGCACTGCCACTGACGCAGCAACTGCCAGGGCAGCCGTCCATATCACCTTAAAAGCAGAACGCTTCTTCTGCTGCTGCAAGAAGAGAGACTCATGACGATCGTGCTTCACAGCCTCAAGGACATGGGTCTCCATATCCTTCAAGAAACCATCGGGTGCAGAGTAAGGCATACGTTTGCCCACCTGCTGGAAATCGAACTTAGTATCCATATTTTTAATCATTTGAATTCATGTATTTGATAATTTTCTCTTTGGCAATATGATAGCTTGCCTTGATGCTGGTGGGTGTAGAATCTGCCACACGAGCTATTTCGTCGAATCCCAACTCATCATAGTATCGCATATTAAATGCTAACTGCTGCTTGGGGGGAAGCGAGAGGATGGCTTGCTGCAATTTCACTGCCACCTGGTCGGCGTAATCTACATAGTTGTCGGCTGCAAGAAGGCGAACACCTGTTGTCTCCGACTCCATCGACACTTCTTCTTGCCTCCTCTTGCTGATGATGCGCAGGGCCTCACGGGTGGCAATGCGATATATCCAGCTACGCAGAGAACTGTCGCCACGATACTGACCGAAGGAGCGATATACTCTCACAAAGGTGTCTTGTGAGGCATCCTGAGCATCAGCATGCGAAACCACCAGTCGGCGTATGTGCCAATAGACTGCCTCCTGATATTTGGTCATCAGCATGCGAAATCCTTTCTCTGGATTTACCTGTAGCTTTTCTATTAACTCTTTATCGTCTATATTCATAGATATGTCATTTCTTACCTGTTACATCTATTAGACCTCTTCTGAGAAGAAAAGTAAAAAACAGCCTCTACTTTTTTTCTAATCTATGACTCAACTTTCGCAAATGGGGAAGTTAAAGAATTTAAAGAAGTTAGAGAAGTTAAAGCCATATGTTTTACAACTAAATTTACAACCCAAAAGGCTATTGGCTATAACTTCTAACGACCGAAGGGAGTGATAACTTCTTTAACTACTATAACTTCCGTACATGCGAAACTTCAATCTATGATTATTGGAACTTTCGCTGGGGCAGAAGTTTTCGTTCAGGGTTTTATCGCTCCCATAGGTTGCTAAAGTTATAGCGAAAAGCCTTTTTTTTTGTCTTTTTGCATGGACAAGAGGCTGATGATTGCTGATTTTTTGTTACTTTTGCACTACGTTACACAATCAACAAAGTATGATAGACCGCTGTTACATAGAAATTATCAATACGTGCAACCTGAACTGCCACTTCTGTCCGAAGCACAACAGAGCGAAGAGACTGCTCACGGCAGAAGAGTTCGACTTGCTCACCAGTAAGTTGAAAGGCAAGGCTTGTTTCCTCTACTTCCATCTCATGGGAGAGCCCCTGCTCCACCCTCTGCTGCCACAATTCATCACTCTGGCAAGAGAGCGTGGATTCAAAACCGTGCTTACCTCCAATGGCACCCTCCTGCATCGGGCCATGGAACTCTTAGACACGTTGCCCCATAAGATTCAACTCTCAGTCCACTCGCACGAGAGCAATGCACGCGGCAGACTGTCCGACTATATGGACGAGGTGATGCGCTTCTCCACTCAGGCAGCAGCCAAAGGCACCTGTATGGTGTTGCGCCTATGGAACCAGGGAGGCATGGATCAAGAGAACGAAGAGGTGATGAGCCTCATCGAGAAGTACGTGCCTAAGCCCTGGAAAGAGCGTCCCGACGGATTCCGCCTCAGCGACAATCTCTACTTGGAGTTTGACAGAAAGTTCGAGTGGCCCAACTTCGACAACAAAGAAGAAGGACAGGAAACAGGCAACAGCGAGGAAGACAAGAGTAACGTCAAGGAAAGAGAGGTGTTCTGCAAGGCGCTTATCAAGCAGATAGGTGTGCTGGCAGACGGAAGCCTCGTGCCCTGCTGTCTCGACCATAACGGCGATGTCGTGCTGGGCAACCTCTTCCATCAGTCGCTCGAAGATATTCTCTCCTCGCCAAGGGCTACGGCATTGATAGAGGGTTTCAAACATCATCATGCCTCGGAAGCACTTTGCCGCAACTGCGAGTCGGCACTGGCACGAAACAGCTTCCGAGGTAAAGCAAGAAAACAGATATAAGACAAGAAACAGATATGAAAGAAGTATTAATCGTAAGCATAGGCAGCTTCTTTGGAGGCGGCCTGAGATATTGGATTTCCAAGATGGTGCAGTCGTGCAGCCTCATAGCTTTCCCCTTCGGCACCATGACAGTAAACGTGTTGGGCTGCTTCATCATCGGATTTCTCTCCGGCATTTCGTGGAATGGCGGCGGATGGATGAATCCCTCCACCAAGTTGCTGCTCACCACAGGCTTCTGCGGTGGCTTCACCACCTTCTCCACCTTCATGAACGAAGGTTCATCGCTGATGAAGGATGAGCAATATCTCTACATGATGCTCTATCTCTTCGGCAGCCTCATCCTTGGCCTCATCGCCGTGATGGCTGGACATCAGTTGGCAAAGTTTTTCTGAAAAAATGATTCTCTGCTTCATTTTTCCCCTACATTTGTCTTATAACTCAGCACCCCTATTGAAAACTTTGAATAGAAAAGGCTCGAAATATGAAAGCGGCTTCGTAAGCAGTTGAAGCCTATTGCATTATTCTGATAGAAACTATAAAAATATAGTTGACCACTTTAAACTTTATTAACAATACACGTTGACTCACATTAACGTAACAACTCATGACAATATGGGTGAACTGAGTAGTTACAACTATTATAGTCGATGTAGCGAATGGTGACGATGAAAGAATGGTGAATGCGCTTGCACTTATCATCGTGGCATATCGCCCTTTGTCGTTTTTTATTCATTTTATCCATCGTACTGAATAAAATCAGCACTTTTTTATTCAATACAATGGATAGAATGAATATTTTTTTGTATCTTTGTCTCGGTTTAATCAATTCATCTGAAGAGAAATGAGAACAATTATCAGTAACCAGAAAAAGGAACGGGATATTCTGCTTTCCCGTCCTTACCTTACACGTCATACCAAATATGATGAGGATGAACTGTTGGCAAGCAAGCAAATCAAGTTGATAACGGGTCCCAGAAGAACTGGCAAATCGACAGAGGCTTTGCTGATGCTGAAAGGCAGGAACTTTGCCTATCTGAATTTTGATGACGGCAAACTCCTGAGTGCATGGGACGATGATTTGGTTTGGGAAACATTACATGCCGTTTATCCCGACTTCGAGTATCTTCTGCTTGATGAGGTTCAAAATCTGGATGGTTGGCATTTATGGGTTTCCAAACTTTACCGCATGGGAATCAACATGGTTATTACGGGAAGCAACGCCAAATTGCTGAGTAGCGAAATGGTAACATTGCTCACAGGCAGATATATCCAAATAGAGATGCTGCCTTTCAGTCTTTCTGAATTCTTTATCTGGAACCACAGAAATCTTTCGGAAGTATCAGAGATGAAAGACAGCGCATCAGACCTCTCGCTTATTGCAGACTATCTGCACCATGGTGGCTATCCAGAGACTGTAGCAGCAAGAAGTCTGACCCAAAACTATCTCTCCACACTCTTTGATTCCATCATTTGGAAAGACATTGCCAAGCGTCATAAAGTACGCAATGTAGAGGATTTGAACAACCTGGCCATGTATCTGGTTTCTAACTTCTGCAATCCATTCAGTGCCAACGAACTGGCAGAAACGCTGGGATTTTCAAGCGTAGCAACCACCAAGAAGTTTATGGGATATTTAAGTGAGCCCTATCTCTTGTATTATCTGCCACGTTACAACAACAAGTTGAAAGTTATGAAGAAAGCTCCACAAAAAGTATATGTGGTTGACAATGGTTTTGTAGCAGCCAAGGCTTTTAGTGTGAGTGAGAACTTAGGCAGGTTATTGGAGAATCAGGTTTTTATAGAGTTGATTCGTAGGGGGTATCATGTAGAAACATCACTTTTCTATTATCGCTCCCGTAATGACAAGGAGACTGATTTTGTTACAAGGCAGGGTGCTCATGTAGAAAGTCTTATACAAGTATGTTATGACCTCTCATCCGAACGAACGCTCAAGCGGGAAGTAGATAGCATCATTGAATGTGCGGGGGAACTCAAATGCTCCAATCTGATCATTGTCACGATGAATGAGGAAAGAATAATTGAGAAAAATGGTTATAAGGTCAAGATTTTGCCTATATATAAGTTTTAATGAGCTGCAACACTGTGGATACCGATTTGCTAACAAGGATTTTCTACCGATATGTTCTTAGTTCTTCTATCGGATAGCCACGCTTTTTTCTCCTTAAACACTTGCGAAACTTGAATCTTGAGCCCACTTGAAAAAGTCAATTTTACGAAAACATACTCTTGATTATCAATAAGTTGTAAAGACAAAAAATACATTTTTCGACTTTTTCAAGTGGACTCATAACTCAACTTTCGCTTTAATTTTGCAGAATGAAAGAAGAGTCTTAACAACTCTTAAAATATAGTACGTTCAATAAATGCTTAAAAATATAAAGAATATACCAGTTTTTGCTTACCTTTGTTGTAGAAAGGAAGGATTAACTGCCAGAGGTCAACCTCTAACTTTCGCCAGACGTAGAGTCTATAACTTGCTGAAGGCCCTCTGGATTCAAGCTGCAAATGCCAAATAGGAAGGTAGGCTCGAAGCCTAATTAAAGCCTTCCTATATCTGTTTCGATATATCGTCCATCATTCTTTGATACATTCTTTATTCAACAAATCGTTTACATCCACTTTCAGCAAATCTGAAATCCGTATTAAGGTTTCCAAGTCAGGTTGGCAAGTATTGGTGCACCATTTAGAAATGGTTGCTTGGTCTTTACCCAACATTTCTGCCAACCACTTGTTTGAGCGCTTGGTTACTGCCAACATTATCTTCAATCTGTTTACATCTTTCTTTGCCATACATTATTATAAAATAAGTGAATACGCTTTCAAAAGTACGAGAATAATTTCAGAAAAAGGTAAAATATTTTCAAAATGTATACGGAACATGCAAATAATTGAGCATTTCGCAATATTATTCCTTTCATTGATAATCATAAAATACGAGCGAAAAAGGTTGTTTTGGAGCTTTTTGAGTTACCACTAACACAGAGATAACATAAATATCATTTCATAGCCCCGAACAGTCAAAAGACAAAATCGGAAAATAATTACTTGCGCATAAATGTTTTTTGCGGGAAAATGTATCATAGTATCATTATTTAGTACGATATCCTTATAAACATCTGATATACAGCGCAATACAAGAATGATACTTTTTCGTTTATTTTACAAGAAGTATCATAGAAGTATCATAAATCACAAGAAACATCATTAAATTCGGCCTTGAGTCGATTTAAAAGACTAAAGTTTCGCATGTGGTTCAAGTACGGGCTGAAGGCCCAGAAGCTCTTAGCCCAGGGCATCGCCCTGGGTGTAGTAGCAATCAGCAAGGCGCCCTGTAAGGTAGGGTGTTCAAAATTAGAATCAAAAATCCGGTATAAAAAA
>OLZH01000392.1_pt1 | contig 16969 bp, 13 predicted proteins | sample 1673821 | NCBI WGS metagenome assembly OLZH01 (sample SAMEA103958128, study PRJEB25191) | human gut metagenome | reverse complement strand
ATTCTTTATAGAACTATTTTTCTATTTCCAAAATCGAAAATGACAAAAATGACTTTGACAAAAATGACAAGATTCAGATAAGCTAATATTCAGTAAAACTATATTACATTTTAACAATATTGCAACTTACAGAATATTGAGTACAATACATAACAAGAAAATCATTCCGAGCGTGCGATTTTATGCATAAAAGCCCCAAAATATCATGTCAACACCTTATCCTATTTTTGCATAGATTTTTGCATATTACCTGATTTTAAAGAGAAGCAACTTGCATATTTATTTAGCCACACCCCAAAAACCAACATGCATAAATATGTAAAACTACAGATTGGAGTGAAATGAATAAATATACATCTCGAAAAACGAAAAGGATTCAAAGGCGGAAAAGACAGTAAACAATCGTGACAAATCAGATTTTTCCATCAGCAATTCTATTTGTCAAAAAACACATGATGGGAAAAATCCATGAGCAAATCACGAATGAGCATTTCAGCTCTTTGACTGATGAAAATCAGAAAAAAGGACAAAATGTATATGATAAAATCGAATAATTTAGACCTGTACGGTTGGAAAGTCCCAAAACTTCTATAAGCAGCACGCCCTGAAAGGGCAGAAGCTCTTAGCCCAGGGCAGCGCCCTGGGTATAATGGCAATCAGCAAGGCGCCCTGTAAGGGCAAAAGCTTTACTAATTGTCTGGAGTTTTAAAGCTTTTGCCCTTACAGGGCGACAGGTTTGCGTCCGTAATAACCCAGGGCGTTGCCCTGGGCTAAGAGCTTCTGCCCTTTCAGGGCGTGCCAACCGTACAGGTCGAATAATTTTAGTCAGGAATTAGAGAATTAGAGAAGCCATTTCCACAGCCATCGAGCAATGTTTCTCTAATTCTTGACAGTAAATTCCACCTCAGCTTTCGCAAATGGGGAAATAACTGAAGATGAAGAAGCGATTATCTTATCACCTTCACCTCGCCATTCTTGCTCAGTTTCACAATGCTGGAAGGCGTGTGGGGCTTGTGCTCCTGGCGGCGACTCCAGCAAACATAGTCGACAGCCTCCAGGATTTCGGGCGAAATATCACGATAATTCTGTGCCGCAGGCTCACCACTCACATTGGCGCTGGTGCTTACCAAAGGCTTCTGGAAGCGGTAACACAACTCCTTGCTGAAAGGCTCGAAGGTGACACGCATGGCCAGACTGCCATCCTCTGCCACCAGATTGTTGGCCACGCCCGTAGCATCGTCGAGGATGACGGTTGTAGGCTTCACAGGCATGGCTGCATCGATAAAGTCCCACGCCACCTGAGGCACATTGCGGAAATAACGCGCCATACGGTCAGCGCTGTCTACAAGACAGATGAGTGCCTTGGAATCGTCACGACGCTTAATCTGATAAACCTTTGCTACTGCCTCGGCATTGGTGGCATCGCAGCCGATGCCCCATACCGTATCTGTGGGATAGAGTATCACTCCACCCTTTCGCATGCACTCCACTGCATTCTTAATGTCTTCTTGCTGTGTCATAATGCTGATATTATAATATGTATAATGTTTCTAAATGGTTTTATACTGCTCGATATCGCGCATACCGTTGAGGAAGTCGCGTGCCTCCATGCGCTTCTTGCCGCTTATCTGAATGGTGTCGAGCTGCAGCCACTCGTCGGCACAAGCCACGAGCAGGCTCTTGCCCTCTACACGGAGCGAGCCCACAGCGATGCCTTCTGCCAGAGCCTTGCCGGTCTTCGTGGTCTTGAAAACCTTCAGCACCTGAGCCTTGCCGCCCTCCTTCTGTATCTCGGTCCATGAGCCAGGATAAGGCGACAGACCGCGGATGAAGTCGTACACCTTCTTGGCTGGCTGGCCGAAACTGATGCGACAGGTCTCCTTGAAGATTTTGGGTGCATGATGCAGTTCCTGCTGTTCTGCCACCAACTCGTCCTGCGAGATGGAGTCGATGTTGCCATCGGCAGCTATCAGTTTGTCGATAGTCTTGAGCGCGATACCGGCACCGAGGTGCATCAGTCCGTCGTAGACATACTCCACATCGGCATCGTCGGGAATAGCGAAAGGCTCCTGCATGATGATGCGTCCGGTGTCGATGTCGTGATCGAGGAAGAAGGTGGTGACACCAGTCTGCGTCTCGCCATTGATGACAGCCCAGTTGATAGGCGCTGCGCCACGATACTGAGGCAACAGGGCGGCATGCACATTGAACGTGCCGAAGCGGGGCATGGCCCACACCACCTCGGGCAGCATGCGGAAAGCCACCACCACCTGAAGGTCGGCACGGAAGCCACGCAGCTGCTCCACGAACTCGGGATCTTTCATCTTGACAGGCTGCAGCACGGGCAAGCCCTGCTCCAAGGCATACTGCTTGACAGGAGGCGCCTGCAGCGTGTCCTGATGGCGTCCTACGGGTTTGTCGGGCTGAGTAACCACAGCCACCACATTATATCCGCCTTCTACGAGGCTCTTGAGGGATTCCACCGCAAACTCGGGTGTTCCCATAAAAACGATTCTTAAATCTTTCTTCTCCATAACAGTTGGGTTAAAGTTATTCTGCCGACATATCGGCCACAATCTTGCGATACACGGAGTACACCTTGGTACGGCTGATGTAGCCTACGAGCACGCCGGCTGTGTCGACCACAGGCAGCTGGGCCGCATCGGTCTGGTCGAACTTCTTCATCACCTCGTCCATCGGCTCGTGGTCGGAAAGTACTGCCGATGGCTGCAACATGAGCTGTCGCACAGTGAAACGGTTGTAAAGCTCTGACCTGAAGATGATGTGACGGATGCGGGTAATATCTATCACTCCCAAGAGTACACCTCCCTTGTCGACCACTGGCAGGAAGTTGTTGTTGCTGCGGCTTATCTCAGCCACGAGCTTGCTCATAGGCAGATCGGCATGAATGGGATGATAGTCTTTCTCAATGACGCTCTGCATGCTCATCAGCGTGAGGGCCGCACGGTCGATGTGATGAGTGAGCAGCTTGCCCTCTCTTGCCAGTCGCAGGGCGTAGATGCTGTGGCTCTCGAAGATGCTGATGGTGAGGTATGACGAGATGCAGACGATCATGAGCGGCATGAAGAGCTGATAGCCTCCCGTGAGTTCGGCGATGAGGAAGATGCCCGTAAGCGGTGCATGCATCACACCCGTCATCACGCCTGCCATACCCATGAGCGTGAAGTTCTGCTCGGGCACGTAGACACCTATCTCGTTGGCATTCCAGAAGCGGGAGAAGAAGAAACCCGCAAAACCGCCGATAAAGAGCGAAGGGGCGAAGGTTCCACCACAACCGCCACTGCCATTGGTTGCCGATGTGGCAAACACTTTGGTGAGGGTGACGAGTCCGATATAGACAAGCAGCAGATGGCTGTTGCCATAGAAGAGCGAGTTGCTCATCACCTGCCCCCACTCTGCCTCTGTCCTGCCCTTGAGCAGGATGTTGACAGCCGAGTAACCCTCGCCATAGAGCGAAGGAAACAGGAAGATAAGGCTGCTCAGGATGAGTCCGCCCAAGAGGAGTTTGGCATAAGGATGCTTGCCCAGACGGGCGAACATGCCCTCGCAAGCCGACATGGTGCGCATGAAGTAAAGGCTGACAAAGCCGCAGAAGATGCCCAACAGGATACATATCGGCGCACGGTCGAGCACCCAGGGCGAGGTGAGCGTGAAGTCGAAGAGCGACTTCGAGCCCATCAGAATATAGGTGAAACAGGTAGCTGTGACACACGAGATGAGGATGGGCAGAAGCGAAGCCATTGACAGGTCGACCATCAGCACCTCGAGCGTGAAGACCAGTCCGGCTATAGGTGCCTTGAAGATTCCGGCAATGGCAGCACTGGCTCCGCAGCCCACCAGCATGATCATCGTCTTCTTGTCCATGCGGAAGATCTGTCCCAGATTGGAACCGATGGCCGAACCGGTAAGCACAATAGGCGCCTCGGCTCCCACAGAACCGCCGAAGCCAATGGTGATGCCAGAAGCCACCACCGACGACCAGCAGTTGTGGCCGCGCAGCTTGGAGTTCTTGGTAGAGATGGCGTAGAGCACGCGGGTAATACCATGCGAGATATTGTCGCGCACCACATACTTGATAAAGAGCGACGTGAGGTAAATGCCCACGATTGGGAAGAGCAGGAAGAGCAGGTTGTACGTGTTCTTGACAAATCCCGATGTGAGCAGAATCTGTATCTCGTGCACGATTCCATGCAGGAAATAGCCTGCCACCGAGGCGAGCACCCCGATGACAAAGGCGAGGATGAGTGTCATCTGGCGGTCGGAAATATGTTCCTTCTGCCAGGCCACCATCTTGTCGACCCAACTTTTCCTTGCTTCTAAAATATCGTCATCCATTAATATATATATTATTGAACTTTCGAAAGTTCAGAAGTTATAGAAGTTAAAGAAGTTATCACTCCCTTCGGTCGTTAGAAGTTATAGCCAACAGCCTTCTGGGTTGAATATCTATCTGCAAAGCATATGGCTTTAACTACTCTAACTTCTTTAAATTCTTAAACTTCCCCATTTACGAAAGTTGAGTATATTATTTTTTATTTTGGCACGGATTACGCAGACTACACGGATTTTATCTTCTGACTGCCACAACGCTTTCACCAAGGAATATGGCATCAGCCTCTGTGTTGTCCGCGCCTCATCATTCCTTAAAACTCCGAAGTGAAATGGAACCTGATATGTTCGAAGTCCTGCTGTGCCATGCTGAGCACATAGCCCGAGTCGGCGAGGAACACGTCTCTGCCCTCTATGTCCTTGGCCATGTACTGATACTTGCGTTTCTTGAAGTTCTCCAGCTCCTGCGCATCATCGGCCTCTATCCAGCAAGCCTTGTGCAGATGGACAGGTTCCCAGCGGCACTTGGCGTTGTACTCGTTCTCCAAACGATACTGGATGACCTCGAACTGCAACTGTCCTACGGTTCCCACGATGCGGCGGCCGTTGAACTGGTTGACAAACAGCTGTGCCACACCCTCGTTCATCAACTGCTCCAATCCCTTCTGGAACTGCTTGCTCTTCATTGGGTCGTCGTTCTCGATATACTTGAAGAGCAGAGGCGAGAACGATGGCAAACCACGGAAGTGCAGCAGCTCGCCCTCGGTGAGCGTGTCGCCAATCTTGAAGATGCCGTTGTCGGGCAGACCTACGATGTCGCCTGGATAAGCCTCGTCGATGGTGCTCTTGCGCTGCGCCATGAACTGTGTGGGCGAAGAGAAACGGACGGTCTTGCCCAATCGTACGTGCAGGTAAGGCTGATTGCGCACAAACTTGCCCGAACAAATCTTGCAGAAGGCAATACATGAACGGTGGTTGGGGTCGATATTGGCGGTGATCTTGAAGATGAAGCCAGTAAACTTGCTTTCCTCTGGCTCTACCAGTCGCTCCTCGGCCTGAGTGGGCTTGGGCGACGGTGCTATCTTGACGAAGCAGTCGAGAAGTTCCTGCACACCGAAGTTGTTGAGCGCAGAACCGAAGAACACCGGTGCCACCTCGGCCGAACGGTAAGTCTCCACATCGAAGGCTGGATAAACGCCGTCGACCAACTCCAGATCCTCACGCAACTGGGCAGCCTCGCGCTCACCCACATGCTGATCGAGCGCTTCGGAGTTGATGTCCACTTCCACCTTCTCGGTCACGCGCTGCTTGTTGGGAGTAAAGAGGTTGAGTTGCTGCTCGTAGATATTGTACACGCCCTTGAACCGGGCACCTTGTCCGATAGGCCAGCTCAGGGGTCGAACCTTGATCTTGAGTTCTTCCTCCAGTTCATCGAGCACGTCGAAGGCATCGCGGCCCTCACGGTCCATCTTGTTGATGAAGATGATAACAGGCGTATTGCGCATACGGCACACTTCCATCAGCTTGCGGGTCTGGGCCTCCACACCCTTGGCTGAGTCGACCACGATGATGGCTGAGTCAACGGCTGTCAGCGTGCGGTAAGTGTCCTCGGCAAAGTCTTGGTGACCGGGAGTATCGAGGATGTTCACCTTGTAGGGATCGCCATGCTCGCCATCGGGCAAGTAGTCGAACTCCATCACCGACGTGGAAACAGAAATACCACGCTGTTTCTCTATATCCATCCAGTCGGAAGTGGCTGTCTTGCGTATCTTATTGTTCTTTACGGCACCTGCCACCTGTATCTGTCCACCAAAGAGAAGGAACTTCTCGGTCAGTGTGGTCTTACCTGCATCAGGGTGAGAAATAATGGCAAACGTTCTTCTTCTTTCAATCTCTTTCATCTCGTTGTATATATATTTTGAACTTTTCTCAAGTTCTGTATATTATTATTGCACTTTAGCAAGTTCAGAAGTTATGGAAGTTAAAGAAGTTATCACTCCCTTCGGTCGTTAGAAGTTATAGCCAACAGCCTTTTTGGTTGAAGATCTATCTGTAAAGCATTTGGCTTTAACTTCTCTAACTTCTTTAAATTCTTTAACTTCCCCATTTGCGAAAGTTGAGTTATTATAAAATATGTATATCCTAAAAATCAAACACTACATGTCGTCGTCAAACTTCAAGCCCTCTGTACGGTCCTTGATGTAATAATCGCTCAGCATGCCCACAAAGGTGCTGATCTCGGTCACGGCACGGGCTGTCTCGGGCGTTATCTCCTTCTTCTGCAGGCGGAGCATCATCACGCCATAGAGTGCGTCCAAGCAGGTTTCTATCTCGTTCACATCCTTGTCGCCCTTGTTGCGCAGCTCTACGATGTAGGGCAACACCTTGTAGTATTCGGCATTATAGATGGGGAACTTGCTGCTCTGCAGCAGCATTCCGTGCAAGTCGATGACGTCCTTGAGCAACACGCGGTTGATATCGAGATGTCCATACTCGCGCTTTCCTTCCTCGTTCATCATGCGGATGAGGTTGCCAAACCAGTCCAGCTCCTCGGCTTTCTGCTCGTCGGTATAGTCGAAACGGTCGATATACTGCTTGCGGATAACGGGCAGTGAACAGCCATAGGCACGGATAATGTCCTCCACCTGCCACATATACAACAGGTATTCGGCGATACTTTTCTTTCTTAACTCTTGTGCTACAAACATATGTTTTGTGAAAATAATATTCTCATATAATCTTTCCGGGCACACGCCCCGTAGGACAGCCTAAAACTCGGGCAGATGATACAGGTTGAACACCGTGCCTATCAGCGCTATCAGCGAGAAGATGATCACCACACTGCCTATCACCTTATTAATAATAAGAATGCCATTGGTATCAAACTTGCCGCGTATCTTGTCGATGAGCCAGGTAAGACCAAACCACCACAGCAAGGCGCCAAACACGATGCTGAGATAGCCCACGCCCATCTCAATAGGCATGTCGGGAACCACAAAGGCAAACTGCGCGTATGTGGCCATGAAGAGGAACACGATGAGCGGATTGGAGAGGGTGACGAGAAAGGCCGTCAGTCCGTTGTGGAACAATGTGCCCTGCTTGTTGCTGCTCTTGTGTATATTCTTCATCGGGTTGCTCATGAAACAATACACTCCGAAGACAAGCAGCAGCAGACTGCCCGAAATCTGAAGATAGAACTTGTTCTGGGCATTGTTGACAAAATCCATCACAAAACTCATACCCAAACCCGTGAACATGGCATACACGATGTCGCTGCAAGCAGCACCGATGCCTGTCACAAAACCATACCAGCGCCCCTTGTTCAACGTGCGCTGAATACACAAAATACCTACTGGACCCATGGGAGCAGAGGCAATGATACCTATGACAATACCCTTGAAAATGAAATCAAGGATGTTTATCTCTATTGGAAACAATGAATTCATACGAGGTGCAAAGATACAATTTTTTAATCATACAATGCAAATTTTCCGTCTAAAAGTTTGTCCGATGCATTTTTTTTCTTATCTTTGCCATCAAATTTTAAAACTCTAACTTATTAAAAAACATAAACAATATGACAGAAAATGCATTGAAGCCGTATGTAATCGGCTTGGACCTTGGCGGCACCAACTCTGTTTTCGGTATCGTTGACGCACGTGGTGAAATCAAGGCTACTACAGCCATCAAGACCGGTGGCTATGACAACGTGAATGATTACGTAAAGGCAGCTGTCGAAGCACTACAACCTATTATCGAAACCGTTGGTGGTATTGAGAAAATCAAGGCTATGGGTATCGGAGCACCTAATGGCAACTTCTATAAGGGTACTATCGAGTACGCTCCCAACCTGCCCTGGGCTCACACTTGTGTAGTTCCTTTGGCAGACCTCTTCAGCAAGGCTCTTGGCGGACTCCCAGTAGCGCTTACCAATGATGCCAATGCGGCAGCACTGGGCGAAATGACTTATGGCGCAGCACGTGGACTGAAGAACTTCATCGACATCACTTTGGGTACTGGCGTAGGCTCTGGCATCGTGATTGACGGAAAGATGGTTTATGGCTGCGATGGTTTCGCAGGCGAGCTGGGCCATGTGGTTATGGTTCGTGGCAAGGAAGGCCGTACATGCGGCTGCGGCAGAACTGGCTGTCTGGAAGCTTACTGCTCTGCAACAGGTGTGGCTCGTACTGCACGCGAATTCCTCGAGAAGAGCGATGAGCCTTCATTGCTCCGAGAGATCAAGCCGGAGGACATCACCTCTTACGAGGTAAGTATTGCTGCCAGCAAGGGCGACGCCCTGGCTAAGCGCGTGTACGACTTCACTGGCAAGATGCTCGGTGAGGCTTGTGCCGACTTCGCAGCATTCGCTTCACCTGAGGCTTTCGTCTTCTTCGGCGGTCTTACCAAGGCTGGCGATCTCTTGATGAAACCTCTCAAGGAGTCATACGACAACGCCGTATTGCCTATTTTCAAGGGCAAGGCTAAGTTCCTTGTGTCAACTCTCGACGGCAGCTCTGCAGCTGTTCTCGGCGCAAGCGCTGTGGGTTGGGATATGTAATTTGTCATCATCTTTACAAAAATCCTGGACTTTTTTGTTTATCGTTCCAGGAATATACAGAATGCCTCCGAAGTGATTTCGGAGGCATTCTCGTTTTTTACACAGATATGTATTTAGTGACAAATACTGCATTGTTTTTGATAGAACTGCTGCATTGTTTTAAAGAAAAAGAAGCATTATTTTTTGAACTTTAGCAAGTTCAGAAGTTATGGAAGTTAAAGAAGTTATCACTCCCTTCGGTCGTTAGAAGTTATAGCCAACAGCCTTTTTGGTTGAAAATTTAGCTGTAAAGCATTAGGCTTTAACTTCTCTAATTTCTTTAAATTCTTTAACTTCCCCATTTGCGAAAGTTGAGTTATTTTTAAAAAGAACAGCTGCATAATCGTGACAGAAATCTACATTTCAAGCACTTTTTACATGACGAAAATCAATTTTTCCTCTTATTCCGCACTTTTTCCTCAAAACCTCACTCGTTCTTATAGTTTTTTCGTACCTTTGCACAACCAAACAAAGGTGCGGACAGGATTGTAAACAAGATAACATGACACATCACAGTCGTCCGGCACTCTCATTCGATTGTATTGAACATCATTTCAAGTTAAGAATCACATTTAATTAAGAATCACAAAAGAATAAGTAAAATGAAAAAGATTTACACAGTGGCTAAATACGCCAAAAGCATCATGCTCGCAGCTGTAATGACAGCAAGCGCTTTGACTACAGTAAATGCTCAAGAAGCCGACAACACTACCTATGCTCCAGCAGAAGCCAACAGCTGGTGGAGAGGCGAAGAGGTAACAGGTGAAGGTAACTACCGACGACACTCCCTCTGAGAAAAATATCGACAATGCTGCACTCTGGACTCTTTCCAACAACCAGTTCAGCTGTGGAGATTACCACATAAATATGTGGAGTGATTTGGGATGGGGAGCAACATGGCATACAGCTATAAACACAAACGATCCCACTACATACAAAGTGATAGCAAAGAATACAGAAAACAGAGGATTTTCGTACAAGTTATCCAAGAAGGATGGTTTAGTTACATGCTATTTCAACGTTGACGTTAACAAAAACAAATACACAGCAGCAATAAAACAGCGCGAATACAACGACTTCCTCTTTATCTCTCCTGAACAGAAAGAGGCTTACAGCACATATTCTGCACTCTACAAAGAAGCAAGTGAATTGACAAGCAACGAGAAAATTTCTGCAGGTTTGCTCAGCCAGCTGAAAGAAATCCTCACCTCTACAGCTGCTGCCAATTACGACACATATTCTGCAAACAAGAGCACATTGCAGAACATCATTGAGGAAATCAAGACTTACCTCAACAGCACTCCAACAGGTATCGACAACATAAACGCTACCTCATCAGCCAAGACTGAAGCTATTTTCAGCGTGAACGGGGCTCGCAACGCCCAGCTCAACAAGGGACTCAACATCGTGAAGATGAGCGACGGTTCTATCAAAAAGATCATGGTTAAGTAATCTTCTACTACAATACTACATACAAAAACGAAAGGCTGTGTCAAAGGGATTCTTCCCAAAGACACAGCCTTTTTTGATTGAATACTTAGCCATAAAGCATATGGCTACAACTTCTATAACTTCTTTAACTTCTATAACGTTTTTAACTTAACTTCCCCATTCGCGAAAGCTGTTTTACTTCTGCAGTGTGATTCCCATCAGTCCTACAACCACCTCGTTGCTCAAGGCGCGGAGAGTCAGAGAACGGAGTTTCTTCTTGGCGTTGAGAGGAATGTCGAGCATCGTGGCAGCGCCACCAGGCAGGGCACACATCGCCAACTTCATATCAGGAAGATCGCCGGCAGTGGCTGCCTCCTGATAGTGAGAGTCGCGGAAAAGATGACGGCTCACAATACCTGTATTCAGACCTATGCGGTAAGGACGAACGGCAGGCATGGCAAAAGCCACAGCATTCTCCACAAAGTCTTGCTCGATAGGACACCAGTTGACAGGTGGAACAAGCATCAGCTCGTCTGTCGTACCGTCGGTATATTCCACTCTCACCACGGCATTCTCTATGGCAAACTGCATGGGGTTGGTAGAGCCAGCCATCAGCAGATAGGCATGCGAAGCCTTGCCCGACAAAGGAATGGTGATGCTGTCGGGATAATTGTCCCACAAACTGGTATAGGCAATATTCTTGCCCTCGGCAGGTGTGCGGAACGACAAGCCTGGCAAGGTTTCGAAAGATCCGTCCTTCACCATGCTGCGCAACTTGGAGTCGTCTATCTTGGCGAGTTTCTTCGTTGAACACCAGTCGCCCATTCCCTGCGTAGGCACACAGAGTGTGGTGTAAGGCGAGCGGGGTGTGAGGTATTGGTTCTTGAAGATGTCGCTCACTTCCGAATTGAAGGCAGCATCCATGTTCACCATTCTTCGCTTTCCGTCGTTCAACTGGTCGAAGTCATTGCCCACACCTGTCATCGTTCCCCATCGGTCGGCCGTCTGTTCCGCAACGGCATCAGCCAAGGTGTAAGTCTTCTTTACCTCAACCTCATCATTGTCTACGGGCTTGATGGTTGCCAGCTCCACGTGCTGGAGCTTGTCGGCTGTCAGTTCGGTGTCTTTGTATTTTCCTCCACCCATATTCTGACGTATCACAATCTGCAGCGGACGGGCGAAGTTCTGCTCAATGTCGAAGATGTCCTTATCGCCCACTCTTCTGAACGAGTAGTCCAAATAAGGCGTATGCACCGACGCGCTGTCCCATGCTGCGGGGAAACCAGGACGAATGATGCACTTGCCCTCTAATGCATTGGGCGTGATGCCATAAAGGCCTTCGATAAACGCACGCGACGAGATGCCCGTCACATCAGAGAAGTCGCGATAGCCCTCGCCTGTGGCACGGTCCATCGTCGACAACTGTCCGAAGTTGCCCGGACTGCTGCCAAGATACATAAAGTCGAGCACATTGGCTTTCAGCAGTCGGTAAGCCTCCTCCGCTCTTCCTGCCTGATAATAAGCCAGCACGGTATGCATCACCTCTGCCATCGCCACATTGTTGATACTCCATTCGTAAGGCGACCAGTCGGATGTGCTCACCGTCTGATATTCCCGTCCATCATATATATAAGGTACGCGCGGGATGTGCCTGTCCACATACTTCGTTGCCAGATAGTTCTGTTCGCCAGTTCCTGCGCCACAGTCTATCGGTGTGTAGATGCTCCACAGCGCTGCGTCCTTATGAACTCGCTTCAGTCCCATGAAATCCTGATATTCAGCCCAGTGGTCGAAATCTTTCAGCCACAGTCGGCTGTTCATGGCTTTCAGTATCCTGTCGGCTTCCTCACGATAAGGTGCAGGATTCTCGCCTATCATCTCTGCCATGCGGGCAGCCAAGAGGTTGGCACGGTAGTTATAGGCCGATGAATGGGTTACGCCACCGCTGTTGTATTGCAGCGCATCGCTTGCCCAGATACAGCAATAGGCATCGTAGAGTCCATCGTTGTCGGGATCCCAGGTGTTCTTCTCCCAGGCGAGATGACTCTTGATGACAGGCCACATCTTGCGCATATAGGCTGTATCGGCATCAAACTGGAAATGCCAGAGCAGCTCGTCGATATACACCAGGTTCATGTCGTAATGGTGGAACTGCTTGTTGTTCTCTGGATTGCGGCAGATGTAGCCATTGCTGTACATCGGCGTGCCCCATTCGTAGGCGCCACGCGAGAGATTATGCTCCTTGTCCATCACATGAGGACGGGTCACAGGGATGTCGGTCACCTGACTCTTGGCATAGGCATCGAAATGAATGCGCTGGCGGTCGAACATACCCAGGAAATCGCCCATATAGGCTGCACGCCAGCCTGGCAGAGGCATTCTCCAGCCCACAGCGCCATGCGTCCACACTTGTCCGTTCCAGGCTCCGTCTGCAGCCATGACCATGGTTCCGCCTATAGGATTCAGATAAGCATCGGGAGTATTGAAGATGACGGAAGAAGCCAAGTCGGAACGCCACTGCTCTGCTGCCTGATAACGCTTACACAGCTCTGAGTTCTTGCCTGTCGACAAGACGGTGTTGTCGACCGAGAAATACAGTTCGGCAGCGCCCTTCTGAGGCATCATGCCTGCAACGGTAGAGAGCATCTTGGGCTGGGCAGGCGCATCGAAGGCCTCAGAACCGTCGAACTTGCCGATGTCGCCGGCTCTCTTAAACTTGCTCACCCTGGTTTCGCATATCATACCCACAATCTCTATTTTCGCCTTACCAAAATTCTCGGCAGCGAATTTCCAGACAGCACCTTCCGTCTGCGGATAAGCCAACACCGAGAGCTTCAACACACCGCTACCCCATCGCTTGTCCTTCATCAGATACTCACGCTTTCCAGCCTCATATCTTGCCTTGCAGTAGTCTACCGAGTCGAGCTGAAAAGCCTGACCGTTGCATTTTATCACGAAACGGATATTGCGATGATTGTTCTTCTTAAAAATAGCGAATATAGGACGGTCGCTGGTTTCCAATCGCCATTCATCCACACTGCCATAGAGGGCGCGTGTATAACGATTGTTGCCATTCACACAGCTAAAACCTCTACCGTCGGGGTAGTAATTGGCAGTACGCTGCATCACTCCTTGCGCTGACGAGGACAACATTCCCATCATACAAGCCGATACGACAGCGAAAGTTTTTAATTTAGTTTGTTTCATGTTGGTTGATGTTTCTTATTATTCAAGTTTTATATTTTATTCAAGTTTCGCAAGAGGTTTAAGTACGGGCTGAAGGCCCAAAAGCTCTTAGCCCAGGGCAGCGCCCTGGGTATATTGGCAGTCAACAAGGCGCCCTGTAAGGGCAAAAGCTTTGTAATTTGCCAGGAGTTTTAAAGCTTTTGCCCTTACAGGGCGATAGGCTATCACCCGTAATAACCCAGGGCGCTGCCCTGGGCTAAGAGCTTATGCCCCTTCAGGGCGTGTGGGGCAAAACTTGCGAAACTTCAGTATTGAGTCCACTTTAAAAAGCAGTTTTTGGTTCTTTTCCCTACAAAATGCTATTTGATAATCAGATGGTTACATTTGAAGAAATTATCAAAAATGACTTTTTCAAGTGGGCTCAGTATTTTATTCAAGCCTTGGTTAAGTCTCTTTTCTGTTGGATTTACGACTTTCTGTCTCGTCCAAGCCGCATGGCTTGCCTGTGTCTCGCGTACCTATTAATATTGGCATCCCAAGCTGGTGTGTACAAAGATAAGCAAAATTTCCGACAACACAATCATACACCCCTCGCTTTTGTACGGTTTTACATCTTTATGGACGATTTCTTATGCTTTATTGAACAATTATACCTATCTTTGCAGAAGAAATAAAAGACTTTGCAGAAGATATAAAAGACTTTGCAGAAGAAATAAAAACTTAAAGGCTATTATAATCGATATGATCAGACAACAACGCAAAAGACTTTTTGCTACATGCCTCACCTGCGCACTGCTCACAGCAGTCAGCGCACAGGCTCAGTTCTTGCCTTCCCCCACACAGGAAGCCAAACCTGGTATAAGATGGTGGTGGATGGGATCGGCCGTCGACAAGGAGAACTTGGGATGGAATCTCGACCAATATGCCAAGGCCGGCATAGGCGCAGTGGAGATAACTCCACTCTATGGCGTACAGGGAAACGACAAGAACGACATACCTTACCTCTCGCCACGATGGATGGAGATGCTCAGATTCGTGGAAAAGAAAGACAAGGAATTGGGCATTGAGACCGATATGGCTACCGGAACAGGATGGCCTTTCGGCGGACCTTGGGTTCCACTGAGCGAGGCTGCCTGCAAGGCTGTTTTCGTCGACACCATTGTAGATGTCAAGAAGAAACTCATGGACATCAACTTCACCCTGCCCGAGAAAGAGCGCAACTTCGCCAAACTGAAAGTCATCAAGGCTTATCCTGTGGCAGGAGCCACCAAGAAGAAACGCGTCATCGCACTCTACGAGAGCCGCACCCGACAGATGGTGAAGCGTGCTGCGCCTGGAGGCGAAGGCTACGTCATCGACCACTTCGACTCTACTGCCGTAGCCCATTATCTGGCACACATCGACAGCGCCTTTACGGCTTCGGGAACACCTTTTCCACATACTTTCTTCAACGACAGCTACGAAGTGTATGGCGCCAACTGGACTCCTAACCTGCTGACTGAGTTTGAAAACATGCACGGCTACAAATTGCAGGACAAATTCCCCGAGTTTCTGGATGGCGACGCAATCGTTGTGAGCGATTATCGCGAGACCCTGGGAGAGATGCTGCTGCACAATTTCACCAAACAATGGACAGCATGGGCACACAAGCACGGAGCCATCACACGCAACCAGGCGCACGGCTCACCCGCCAACCTCATTGACTGCTATGCGGCTGTCGACATTCCTGAGATAGAAGGCTTCGGACTGACCGACTTCGGCATCAAGGACCTGCGCAAGGATCCAGGGAAGACCCGTCCCAACTTCAGCGACCTGAGCATGCTGAAATATGCTCCTTCGGCTGCCCACATCACGGGCAAGAAATATACATCAAGCGAAACTTTCACCTGGCTCACCGAGCACTTCCGCACGTCACTGAGTCAGATGAAACCCGATATGGACCTGATGTTCTGTGCCGGCGTCAACCACATGTTCTTCCACGGCACAGCCTATTCGCCAAAGAACGATCCATGGCCAGGATGGAAATTCTATGCTTCCATCGACATGAGCCCCACCAACAGCATCTGGCGCGATGCGCCCGAACTGATGAAATACATCACCCACTGTCAAACCTATCTGCAATGGGGACAGCCCGACAACGACTTCTTGGTGTATCTGCCCGTAAGAGACATGTGGCGCACCAATACCAAGAAATGGCTCATGATGTTCGACATTCACAGCATGGCGAAGAAGGCTCCCGAGTTTATCAAGTGCATCCTCGATATCGACAAGGCCGGATTCGACTGCGACTACATCAGCGACCAATACCTGCGATCGTGTACTTATAAGAACGGTATGATAGAGACTGCTGCCGGAACACGATATAAGGCGCTGGTCATTCCCGGCAACAACATCATGCCAAGCGACGTGATACAGCACATCTCGCAGCTGAAGGCGCAAGGAGCCAAGATTATCAAGGGCGACAACACTGAGGCGATGGCAAAGGCTGCCAACCCTGAAATGATGAGAAAACTATATGGACTGAAGCTGATACGACGCAACAACAAGTACGGTCATCACTACTTCATCGCCAACCTCACCGACCACGATATCAAGGTCCAAGTGCCTATTGCTACAGGAGAGAACGCTGCGCTGTGGTACAATCCTATGAACGGATCTTACCATGCTGCTGTGATAAACGACCGCGGAGAACTGGCCATCAACCTCAAAAGTGGCGAAAGCAGAATCCTCCTCAGTGCACAGAAAGAGTCGGCACCCTGGTTGCAAGACAAGCAACTGCGCATGGCAAAGACCGAACCACAAACCATAGACAAGGGTGAAAGCATCAACCTCACCGCCAACACCTGGAAGCTCTCCTTCACTGAGGAAGCACCCAAGGTAGAGGAAACCTTCAGCCTGCAGGGTCTCAAGACATGGGAGAGCCTCAGCGACAAGGCCCAGGTGACGATGGGAACTGGCGTCTACGAGACAACGTTCAAGCTGTCGAAAGAGCAAGCCAAGAAACAATGGAGCATCGACTTAGGCGACGTGCGCGAAAGTGCCCGCGTCTACATCAACGGCCATTACATAGGCTGCGCCTGGGCTGTGCCTTACATTCTCCACTGCAAGGATGCACTGTCGAAGGGCAAGAACACCATCCGCATAGAAGTGACCAACCTGCCTGCCAACCGCATTGCTGCACTCGACCGCGAAGGTGTGAAATGGCGCAAGATGAAGGAAATCAACGTCGTAGACATCAATTACAAGAAAACCACCTACGACAAGTGGGAACCTGTGCCAAGCGGACTCAACAGCACCGTCAAGCTGGTGGAAGTAAAATAAACCTGGTAAGGAGAAAGAGAGATAAGAAGTGAGCCCACTTGAAAAAGTCATTTTTGATAATTTCTTCAAATGTAACCATCTGAT
>OLZH01000389.1_pt1 | contig 17053 bp, 9 predicted proteins | sample 1673821 | NCBI WGS metagenome assembly OLZH01 (sample SAMEA103958128, study PRJEB25191) | human gut metagenome | reverse complement strand
TAGAGCAAAGGACTGAAAATCCTTGTGTCCCCGGTTCGATTCCTGGTGGTACCACACAAAAGGCTGACTTTCTTACGAGAGTCAGCTTTTTTTGTTTCTCTTCAAGTAAAGTGCTCAAAAGATTTCTTACGCTCCTTTTGTTGGTCTTCTTCGGAAGTTGTAACAACTCAGCCCCCCCTTAGCCATAAGTAGTTACTTTAATACTATACAAATTGTTTTCTGTTCATTATGAATTTGTTTTGTCTCTGTAGATAAATCTCCGTTCCGTGATACGGAATGTGCGTTCCGTGCTTTGGAATGGCCGTTCCGAATCACGGAATGGCGGTTCCGTATCACGGAACGGAGATTTTTGTAGGCTAAACAAAACATTTATATAGTATAAGAGTAAAATTTCGACCTGTACGGTTGGAAAGTCCCAAAACTTCTATAAGCAGCACGCCCTGAAAGGGCAGAAGCTCTTAGCCCAGGGCAGCGCCCTGGGTATAATGGCAATTGGTAAGGCGCCCTGTAAGGGCAAAAGCTTTATTAATTGTCTGGAGTTTTAAAGCTTCTGCCCTTTCAGGGCGTGCTGCTTTTGTGCCTTTCAGGGCGTACCAACCGTACAGGTCGAATTTCTCCAGTATTAAGCGGCAGTTTCTTTGGGTCGTAAGGCTGATAACCCAAGTATCGCATTTGTCGCTGTCAGTTCTCCGTGTGGGTGCTGAGTTGTTACCCGAAGTTTTCCTTTTGGTTGATTTTGTTCCTTTTTGTGCCATTTTGATAGTCTTTTTCCTTGGTGAATGATAAATTGTCAGAACACCACTTATGCAAACGTTTGCGTAGCTTTTTTGACGAAAACATATCCGTCCTTTATTATTTTGTTTTACTTTTGCAGCAGAAACTCAAAACAACAATTTACTAAAACGCTAAAAACAATGAAAAAAGTGTACTTCATGTTGTTAGGAGTGCTTTTGTCTACTGCTGCGATGGCAGACAACAAGCAAACCGTAACAATCGGCGGCTCGCAGGTTGGCAAGACCGTCAAAGAAATCACCTTCGATGGTGACAATGTAACTCTTACTTACGACGATGAGACTACTGAGACTAAGGACATATCGCTTGTGAAACTTTCTTTTGCTTATATCACCACAGGTATCAGCAACATTGAGACAAGCAACAAAGTTCTCGCAGGCAAGGTGTTCAATCTTAATGGTCAGCTTGTGGGTACTTCTACCCAGAACCTGAACAAGGGTATCTACATCGTGAATGGTAAGAAAGTAATCATCAAGTAAAAAAGGAGGAACGTAAAATGAAGAAAATGGTAAGGGCAAAAGCTTTATGCAGTGCCTGAAGTTTTAAAGCTTTTGCCCTTTCAGGGCGCCTTGCCGATTACTATTAGACCCAGGGCGCTGCCCTGGGCTAAGAGCTTTTGGGCTTTCAGCCCGTACTTAAAGCACTTTGTGAAAGTTCAATTACATATTCACAACTTTCTTGACGGATACATGACCTTGAGCGTCGGTAGCCTTAACGATGGTGACACCATGACCGGGAGCAGACAGACGCTTGCCAGAGAGGTCGAAGTACTCGGCCTTGGCTGTCTGAGCAGCAGCATAATCGAACATTTCGATGCCAGTAGTAGAGGCACCTGTCATTTCCTTTCCTTCTGCATCATAGGTCTTGGCAGTGCTGTAGTTCTTGATGGCATGATCGAACTCGGCTATATCTGCTGTAGGAAGTACATCGGTATAAGCCTTCCATATTTCTACCTTGCCTGCGCCAGAATACTTCTCGCAGATGGCAGGAACATCCACAGTCTTGTCGAGATAATGCTGGGTGTAAGAAGGAGCAGTCTGAGTAGGCACCCAATCGGAAGATGCCAAAGTAACATGACCGTTAATCTTTGCTCCATCAATATTGTCATATCCAGTCAACAAGTTGGAGCATCCCTTGAATATCACATCATAACCATCTGTCTTGTTGACATGGAGCCCCTTTTCACCCTTTGACATGATAGGAGACTTAGTATCTTCAAAATAACAAGCCTCTATGTAACCTGTTGCCTGGTCATTAAGGCGATAACCATCCTGACACCCTTTCATATAATTATTATAATAATGCATATGACCACCTCGCTGTTGAGGGAGACGAGAACCTTGGATGTTGTAGAAGAAATTGTGGTGGAAAGAAATAGTACGACAACCATCATAAATGTCGCTATTACCTTTACCAAAAAGACAGCTCTTGTCATGGTCGTGGAAATAGTTATAGCTGAAAGTCATCCACTGCACATTGTTTTTACAGTCGAGCAAACCATCATAGCGGTCTTTATTGGCAGCATCACCATTGAAGAACTCACAGTGGTCAACCCAGATATGTCCACCCCAGTTAGTCTTGGCACTTACCTTATCAGCCTGGATCCCGATGCAGTCAGGGTCGCCCACTTCTACTTGCGCACCATTACGCCAAGCCACAATCTTATTCTCACCGGTTCTGAGCACAGGAACACCCTTCATGGTGAAACGGCAGTTACGGATGATGATGTTATCAACAGACTGCATCACGAAGGTGATATGAGAAAAGAGAGGAGCCTTGCCTGTTGCAGGATCCACCACACCAATCAAAGTCTTGTTAGGAGCAACCATAATACGCTCGCCATAGACAGACTCCACGCCAGACTTTCCACTCTGGTCATCAAGCAAACGACCTGTACTCAGATCATCCACATAGCACTTGATGCCTGTAGTAATATCATGATCTACGATAACGATATATGGGTCAGTTGCTTGGAGATAGGCCTGCAGTTGAGAGAAGTTGTCTGCCTTTACCACCTTGCCACCAACACCACCGGTAGTTCCTCCGACACGATACCAGTTGGTACCAGGAGTACCTTCATAGGCAGCGAAGCCATCCAAAGAGAAGTCACGACCATCCTGGGTCTGTGCATTTGCCATCATAGAGAAGCCACAGAGCAAAGCAGAAGCCAAGAGAGTTTTACGACAAACAGCCTTAAGCTGTGCAGAAACGATAGAGTTAATTTGTTTCATTATAGGATTAGTTTTTGTTTAATTTGTTCCTTTGAGAAAAAAGGGCTGTCCTCGTCAAGAAGAGACAGCCCTTAGTTTGTTTCATTTTATATATCTTTCCTCATTGAGGAAAACATGTTTATTATTCTGTTACAGGTACAAGTTTGATGAGATATAAAGACTGAGAACCAGAACCAGCCTTGGCTATAGAATGATCACCAGCCTCAAGAGTTACAGTAACAACGCCCTTGGTTGTATCACCAGTAACATCAGCACCATCAATCTTTAATTTTGCCTTTGTATCACCAGTATAACAAGTCATCTGCATTTTTGCTGTTGTCTTAAAAGATACTGTACCTGCAGAAGATTCTAATTTGAGGTAATCCTTATAAGTATTCCCATCTACTGATACCCCAGTTGTACTATTTTTAAAGTTTCCCGCTACAGTAAAGCTACTATTAGAAACCTGACCTCCTGCAAATGAGCAAATTACTGTACCCTCAATAGGAGTAACTGTGCTGCCACCTTCTGAACCACCAGTAGAGCCGCCAGTGCTACCACCTTCGCCAGAACCACCAGTCTCGCCACCTTCGCCAGTAGAACCACCTGTCTCACCAGAAGAAGCACCATCACCACCGATTTCCAACAAGTCGGTGTTCTTGTAGTTTACGACTGCACTCTTCAAACCTGAATTTACTGCATAAGAATCATCATCCTTTGAATTATCGAACGACCACTGCAAATCACCATGATTCAAACGACCAGCACCATAGAAGCCCGTTACCTTAGCAGGAACATCAATAGCAGCGTCTGGAGTATAAGCATACATTTTAGAAGCATCTGTATCGAAGTTGTTATAAGAAGTACCACCCTTAACTGTCTTCACATCGGTAGGAACTTTATCCTCACGGTTCTTTACATCATAGCAATCGAAACTTGTACTATTTGAAGAATAAGGAACATACTGGAACTTACTTGTTTTTTCAGCAAAGATATTACCATATTCCTTAATCATACCACCAGTTTCACCAGAGAATGTACCATCGCCCTTGGCATCTGTACCCTGACCAGAACTCATCATTGGGTCTTTGGCATTACGGAAGTAGTTGCTCTCTACGAATACGCTTGAACCAGTAGTTGCACCTACACCATACTTAGCATTACCATCGAAATAGTTGTTATATACGTGAACAGACATGGTACGTATACGTGGATGACGAGAGTCTGAGTGATCGAACCAGTTGTGGTGATAAGTAATCCAGTTTTCATTTGTTTCACTCTTCATACCACACAAAGAAGACTTACCACTATCCCAGAAACGGTTGTATGCGATTGTAATGTACTGAGAGTTACCCTTCAAGTCGATAGTACCATCACCCTTAGCCTGATCAGAATCGCCACCTGCCTGTCCATAGAACATATCCATGTTGTGAATCCAAACGTGCTGGTTCTTGGTATCAAGAGACAAGCCATCGTCAAGACAATTCATGACAGCGAAATTACGGAACTCGATACCCTTTGCATTTCTAATCAAGAAGCCGAAACCATGCACGGTAGCATCGTCACCAACACCTTCGAAAGTCAATCTCATCTCATCGTAACCACTCTTACCCTTTACTTGAATTCCCTCAGAAGAACTTGAGATTTTATCCAAGTCGGAAAGAGTTATCTTACCAATGATACGGAAAGCAATTGGAGTTGGGTCGTTACCTTTCTGACAAGCATCAAGGATAGCTTGGAATCCTGTCACCTTGGTAGCAGGCTTACCTGCATCCAAGACAACATCCGTAGAAACGGTCTTGGCAGTCTTGGCTGTAATATAAAGAACTTTTGCACCAGCCTTCAAAGTACCATCATTGTTGTAAGCACCTACACCAGGCTCGTCATAGTTGAAATGAGCAAAACCCGCACGGTCATAATTTTTGACTATCAAATCAGAAGCAGTATTTGCAGAAGCCTCAATTTCTTCTCCTGCTGCATTCACAGGAACGACCTTCATAGAATAATTGCCTGCCTTCAAGCCAAGAGCGTCCGCACGATAATAGTTGGTATATTTACGAACCAACTGTGCATCTATCTTCTTGCCATCAACATAAACATTGTAAGAAGCAGCACCATCAAGAGCCTCCCACTTCAAGTAAGCAGACTCCTGCCAGCCTTTAGCTTCAAGAATCTTCACAGCACCTGTAGGATTTTCAATCGTACCATCTTGACCCTGTTCAGCCTTCTTTGCAAAGCTGATTTCCTTTACAGTAGCAGCATATTCATCATTCTCTGCACCAGACTTAACAGGAACTACGATGGTCTTGTCACCCTCAAAAGTTACCTTGCTCAAATCTTCTGTATTGTAATACTTTACAGAACCACTGTTTGTAGTTACAAACATCTGATTTTTATAAGTATTACGACTAACGGCATTGTTTACCTTATTGCCCGCATCTGGGTCAACAGGCTCTGGCTCAACGGCACTTGGGTCTTTCACAGAGATGCTGTAAATCAACAAACCACCATCAGTAGTAGTCAAAGTTACATTGCCAGACTCTGTAACAGTACCTGTACAAGTCATAAGACTCGTAGACGGTGTACCGAAACCTGTAGTTTCACCAACATTGGCGCTTGCATAAAGTCCACGAGATTTTTTGCTACTTGCCGTCTTGCAAACAACAGTTATGACCCAGTCTTTCTGAACATTAGGAATGGTAACGACAAGATTAGTACCATTCAATTCCAAATACTCACCCGTATAGTTCAAGCGGATTTTACCACATTGATTAGCAGGAGTCTTGCCATCACTTGATGCAACAGCAACACCACACTTAAAAAGCAAGCCCTTGGCAAAGTAGAGTTCTGTACCATTGGCTGTCAAAGCTGCATTATCCAAAGCTGCAAGGAAATTGTAACGACCCTTGGTTGCATCATTGTACCAATTGGTAGCATCTGCATTAATCAATTCCTCATCAGCATCACCGATGAATGGATCACGGCCTGCAAAATCCCATGTCTGTGCCATGGCAGCACTCAAGCTCATCAAGAGGAGTGCCAGAGTAAATACAGGGCGATAGGCTAACGCCCGTAACAACCCAGGGTGTTGCCCTGGGCTAAGAGCTTCTGCCCCTTCAGGGCGTGTGGAACATACTGGGGAAAGTTTAATTGAACTTTAAGTTGTGAATTTATAAAAAGATTGTATGGTGTTCCAACTCCGTTTGGTGTCATTAGTTTGACATCCTAATGAGGTTGGAACTTTTTTTCTTTGCCGTTATTAAGCATACCAAAATTGGTTTCAGTTTAATACCTTTGTTCGCAAGTGTGATGCTCTGCGGAGTACCTTATTTACTGATAGCTGACGATGTGCTTCTTTAGGAGATAACGATACGTAACTATAATTGACAGAGACAAAAGAAAAGCGGGAAGACGCCTGTTGCGTCCTCCCGCCTGATGATTTTTTATAAACTCTAAGTTTATTCTTGCTTGAATCCTTGTGTTATTCGTTCTTGAATCCATAACCATTCAAGAATCCACCTGTTGAAATCATATTAGGAGTGAATGGCCAGAGGTAAATAGGAGCCTTGACATAATCGTAGTCGTAGAAGAGATACTTATAATACTCGTCATCGTTGTCCACAAGATCCTTACCCCAATTAACCTTCGTGTAACCGGTGTCCTCAAGAGCTGCAGCTTCCTCATCAGAAACTTTTGTGAACAAGCCCTTGATGGCAAGGTTAGTCGTTGTCTTTGAGCCATAGCTCAATCCGTAAGCCTCCCAGTTATCATTCTGGCCACGCCATGAAGGATAGAGAATAGGGTCGCTTTCCTGACCCTCTGGGCACTGAGCTGTCAAACGATAGCCCTTCTCAGCCTTGGCATCTACACTCTTGGTGTAAATATATTCAGAGATGGTATTACCATTATCGAATGTATAATAGCCATTGGCCTCCAAGCCATCCAACATCTTGCGAGTAAGCTGTTTGATTTCGCGAATCTTCTCAGGAAGCAAACCTGTACGAATCAATGTGAAACGACGGTCGCCCTCGCCAGCAAACTCGAAGCCACGCTCATCGATGATGGCCTTGAGCAAAGAACCCTCTTTAGTGATAAAGCCTTCTACGTTAGCCTCAGCAGGTGTGTGGAATGCACGGTTACGAATCTTTGCGAGGTAAGTCTTAGCTTCTGCGCTGTTAGGATCAAGAGTAGCACAAGCCTCGGCGTAACCCAAATAGATTTCAGACAAACGCATATAAGGAGCATTGATACCAGAACGACGCTGATTAGCTGTCCAGATATTGCTCTGGCGATTCTCATCCCACTTGTTACAGCTGATACCACCACCAGCAGCCTTAGAGTTAGGCTTGAGAGGTATCAAGGTTTCATAGCCCTTACCCGTACTGCCAGTAACTGTACAAGATACATCACGGCGCAAGTCCTTAGGATCGAATACACCATAATAGAATGCAGGATTGATACGTCCCTGGCCATAGCTCTTACATGGGTAAGCATTCTTGCTACCACCGCTAGAAGGACGACCTAAAGAATATGGACGAGCATCATTGTTGATGATACCATCTGCTCCCTGTGTATAAGGCTCCTCGTAAATACTTTCATCAGCATAACCATCGTCTGCACCATGCAACTGCTGGAAGAAATACTGATAAGGGTTGCCATACACACGTCCTTGGCCATCAGTCTTACGAGGATCGGTATCATGGAACACAGCAGTACCAGGATTATCGATAGCCTTCTTAAAGTAAGTTTTGGCAGTCTCGTAAAGGTTGCGCCAATCAGAGCGACGACCATAAGTAGAACCATTGTTTTCTGTACCAATAGTCTCGAATGTCAAGGTGTTGCCTTGTCCATCCACACGCTTGATGTCGTTACGACGAGTCTGATAGCCACCAGCCTCAAGAGCCATACGGCCAATCAAACCATCCACGTATGTTCGAGAATAATAGTTCTTAGCACTTGCTTCGTATGTTGGGCATTTTCCCAAGACATACATCAAAGGCTCCACCTTCTTCAACTGGTCGATACAAACATCATAGATTGAATCGCGAGAAGCCAAGCCCGATGCAACTACACCAAATGTAGATTGGAACTGAACATCACCAAAGTATTTGATAAGCTCACGATAGCAAGTAGCGCGAATAGCAACTGCCTCGCCATAGAGTTGGCTCAACTCTGTTGGCTCTGTCTGTTGCATCATCTGCTGATATTCAGAAGTCTTCTCAATAGCAGTTGTGATAGCATTACATCTACCAATAACAGAGAATAGACAACCATAAGTACCGCTTGTACCTTCCTTTTGATAAGAAAGCAAGCCATAGGTACCAGCCTCGGTTCCATTACGATAGAAGCCCTCAGGAATATGACGTCCAGGCTGATTAGAATAAGCCTCAGGATGGCGCATGATGTCAGAACCCGCAATATCCGCAGCATAATACAAGCCATCACCGAATATATGGCTACCAAATGCACCATGCATTTGGTATTTTGCACCATTAAGAGCAGCCTGAGCTGTGGTTATATTCGAAAACACAAAGTCTGCATCATTGGTTGATGGCGATTTTGTCTCCAGATAATCGTTACATGAGGTGGCACCACCAAGGATACCTGCCGCACATAGAGCGATATATAAAAATCTATTTTTCATGTTAAAATTTAGTTTTATAGATTAGAATGCTAAGTTAAGGCCGAATGTCCAAGAACGAGTCTTAGGATAAGCCTGGTAATCATAGTTAGGTGTAGGGAATCCGTTGCTACCTGCGTTGATATCAGTGTTGACATCAGGATCGATTCCGCTATAACCCTTGATGCAGAAGAGGTTGGTTACAGTAGCATAGATACGGAGGTTGCTGATGCCGAGAGGCTTCATCCATGTCTTAGGGAATGTGTAACCGATAGAGAGATTCTGCAAACGCAAGTAAGAAGCATCCTCAATGAAGTCGCTTGTTACCAAACCATACTCGCAATATGGCAAAGCATACTTGGCGCCAGCATTCAATGTACGGAGTGCATCAGGATCGGTAACTGCATAGAGGTTGCCGTTGGTATCTACATCGTACATCTTCCAGCAGTCACCCAACTCAGAAAGGCGTGCTGAACCAAAGCCAATATCCTTGTTACCCATCATATCATGCATAACATTGGCATTGTAAACATCACCACCAATCTGGTATGTGAAGTTAGCATTGAAATCAAAGCCCTTATAACGGCCAGAGAGGTTGAAACCACCTGTATGCTTTGGCTTGGTCTTACCAATGATAGTAACATCTTCTGTTGTAACAGTACCATTATCATCTACATCGGCAAACTTATACATACCAGGGAATGCGGTTTGTCCTTCTGGAGTCTTGTAAGCCTTGGCGCAACCAGCTGAGTAGTTGCAGACCTTGTTGTCAGGAACACTTTCCTTCAAAGTCCAAACGCCATTTACAACGTTGAAGTCGTCTACAGTATAATAGCCCAAAGACTTGTAACCCTGAATCAAACCAACAGGCTGTCCTTCGCGGATAATGTAGTCGTAGTTAGGCAAACGCATGGTAGAACCCCAGTTGGTATGGGTATCAGCCAAGACACCATCGAAGAGTTCGTCTACATTGTTGTGGTTGTAGTTGTAGGTCATGCCAAATGTCAAGCCCCAATCCTTCTTGTTAACAATGTCATAGCTCAAAGCAAGCTCAACACCCTTGTTAGAAGTCTTACCTACATTCTGGAACTGCCAGTCATAACCAGCAGATGTATCAACAGGCACCTTCATCAAGATGTCCTTTGTGGTATTCCAATAGAAATCCAAAGATCCACGCAAGCGACCATCCCAGAAGCCAAAGTCGAGACCTAAGTTGCGAGAAATGGTTGTCTCCCACTTCAAGTCAGGATTTGCCATGATGTCACCAGGCTTATAGGTTGTAACTTGCTGACCATTTACCTCGATAATCTCTTCTTCCCATATTGTTTCAAACAAAGAAGCATGAATATCATCGTTACCAGATGCACCGACAGAGAGACGCAGTTTCAAGTTGCTCAACCAATCCTGTGTACCCTTCATCCAAGGCTCATCAGAGATACGCCAAGCAGCAGCGGCTGCAGGGAAGTAACCCCAGTGATGGTTAGGAGCGAACTTAGAGCTACCATCAGCACGGAATGTAGCTGTGAAGAGGTAACGGCCTAAATAAGAATAGTTGGCACGGCCAAACCAAGAAGTGGTATGACTTGGTATCGAGATTTCTGATTTATATGTATCAGGCTTGTTGGCTGCATTGGGGTCTTGATGAGAACCACCAAGATGACCAAAGGCTGTCTTCATGTCCCAACCCAATGGATAGCCATATCCATCGAATGTAGTTGTGGTCGACTTGCTTGACAGCACCTCATTACCAACCAAGAAGTCCAGTTTATGGTCTTCACCCAAACCTTGAACAGCATAGTTGATGGTAGATGACCAACGCACGTTGTAGCCATCGCTCTTTACCTGCTGGGCATGGTTGTATTTATTCTCATAACCATCATCCCAAGTCTGTTGGTCACGCCAGTTGCGAGCCAAAGTCAACTCAGTCTTGCCAGTCAAGCCCTTGATAGGAGTCCATGTCAAAGAGTTTGTGGCACGCAAACGATGATGGGTATTGGTCTTAGTATAGCTATCATAAATAGAAACAGGGTTCATGTATGGATCTACATTGACATCACCCATGGCCAACAATGAAGGATCATCAGTACCTAATGGAGTATCAATTGGACGATATGCATAAGAAGAAGTGGCATACTTGAACTGGTTGCCCTGGAAGCGCATCTCGCTGTAACGAGCATCGAGGTTCCACTTCAAGTTCTTGGTAATGTCCTGAGCCAACTTGAAGTTAGCATTCCAACGACGGAAGCCTGTATTCTTCAAAGAACCCTTATCATTGGTGTAGTTGATAGAAGCATAGTACTTGGTATGCTCAGTACCGCCACTGATACTCAGGTCGTGGTTCCAGGCGTGAGAACTGCTGAGCAGGTCGTCCTGATAGTTGTGGGTACCCATGTTGCGGTATTCCTCCAAGTGGTTGCCGTTCTCGCTGCCCAGACCAAAATACTTGGCTACATTGGTTCCGTAGCTATCACCATAAGATGTGGCGTAGCTCCAGTTGCGCAACACATAGTCGTAAGCGCTTTCGGTATCGTAAGTAGTAGGTTTCTCCTTGGCAGAGTAGTACATGTTGTACTTCACCTGTGCCTTGCCTTCTTTGGCGCTCTTGGTGGTGATCATGATGACACCATTGGCACCACGTGCACCATAGATGGCTGTAGAGGCAGCATCCTTGAGCACATCGATGCTCTCGATGTTGTCGGCAGGGATATCATCGATACGAGACACCTGCACACCATCGACGATGAAGAGAGGGTCGTTACTCTGGGTGATAGAACCACCACCACGCACACGAATACTCATTGTGGCACCTGGACGGCCATCCTGAGAGGTAACAGACACACCTGGCAACTGACCTTGCAAAGCCTCGGCCACATTGGCCACAGGGTTGGCAGCCAACTTGTCGCCAGTAACAGAAGCCACGGCACCCGTCAGGTCGCGACGCTTCATCGTGCCATAACCGATAACTACCACCTCATCGAGGCTCTTGTCGGCAGACTGCATGACGATGTTCAGCGCCGACTGGTTGCCCACGGTGATGGTTTGTGTTTTACATCCTAAATAGGAAATGGTGATCTTGTCACCAGGCTTTAGGTTTTGGAGACTGAAGTTACCATCGATATCGGTAACTGTTCCACCCTTTCCGGCTTGGATAGTTACACCAATTAATGGTTCACCTGTAGCATCCTTCACATTACCTGTGATGGTCTTTTGTGCAAATGCACCGACGCAACACAGGCTAAGAGACAGAGCCAAAGCTCCCTTCTTGATTTGTTGATACATAAATGGTTTGTTTTTAGTTATACATTAAGAAATGTTTGTTTTCTTTTTTGTTTATCGTCAGTAGATAACTTCGTTTGTTGCTGCCAAAAGTAGCAATAATCTTTTATAAAGTGGATAAGTTGGATGCAAAATTAGCAGTATTTAACATATTTAACGTCAAATACTGCTAAAAGTTCTTATTTTGTTTGGTATTTCAGAACATACCACAGGTCTCTGATGCGTGCTTCGGGATCCCATTTGCCATCAAAGGTCCAAAGGGCAGTAAGGCCATGGAAGGCTGGATGGCCAGGAGCCTGGTCGAGATTGTCGCGCAGCCATCCGCTGTCGCCTCCCTCGCGTTCGCAACCATAATAATATACGCGCAATCCCCAGGGGCAAGGGTCGAGCACCTTGTCGCTATAGGCATAGCTGATGTTACTGTCGAGGATGTTTTTCGACATACGGCAGTGGGCCAGATAGAACTGGTGGTCGTGGTGATAGCGTCCCAACTTGGTGGGCGAGAGGGCATCGAAGGAAGAACATGTCACGACAAACTTGTTGTTGATGTCGCCTCTGCCGTCGTGCCAGAGGATGGCTCTGCTGTTGCCGACAAACTTGCAACGTGTGGCATAGCATCTGCCACGAGGACACATAAAGTCGACACCCGGACAGCGCAGGTAGAGGTCGGCATGATAGTACATTCCTCCATTCTGACACCATAGCGAGAGGGCATCGTTGCCGTCGGCAAAGATATTGCTGTTGATGACGATGGTGCGCGTTGCCTTGCCATAGATGGCCATCTGGTGTGTGGTGGTCTTCTCCACCGTGCTACCATAATTATTATATACGGTGATGCCGCTGATGATACAGTCGTTGGCATTGTCCTGCAGTACGATCACCCCCATGTGTACAGGCTTTCCCTTGTATTCCTTAATGGTTTGTGAGGCTGTGGTCTCGGCATATTGGATGATGACACTGTCGCGGTCTTCGCCTACGAGCACGATATTGGGACGGTCGATAATGACCTTCTCGTGATACACTCCGTTGCGGATGAGTATCTTGAAAGGCTTTGCTGGGTTCTCGGGAGCCTTCTCTATGGCATCCTGTATGCGCTCGCCGGCATTGACTATTGCATCGAAACATGACAGCTCTGGCTTTGAGAAGCGGTTCATGTTGATGAGTCCACGCTCGTTGGCACCGGGCGAGTTGAGGCTGAGGTTCAGCTTGTTGGCCGTATCATACTTGTCGGCCCACTTTTCGTAGAGAGGATAGATGAAAGCAGTACGGTCGCTGTACCATGAATAACCGTTGCGACGCTCTGTACCTATCTCCCAAAGATGCCGGCGTGGCACACCGTCGCGGTCGCACACGAATGGCTCACAGTGCTCTAAGTCGTAGTATCTTGCCCACAGAGGTGTGGTGGCATCGGGGTCTTTAACGAGTTCGGTTGTTCTGAAAGGAGAACCAAACTTGCCCTTGCGTACTACTTTCAGCCCCGTCAGTTTATAGGTGTCAAACCACTGCATGGCTCCACGAATGGCGCGTTTTATCTCTTCGCTTGGGTTAGGAATCTCCATCAGCATAGCCACGATGCGTGCACTCTCGTTAGAACTGTAGGACGAGAGCTCGAAGGCACGTGCCGGACGAGGCTCGAAGGTTACGCGGTCGTGCTGCTGGCACCAAATGGTTGGCTTTCCGTCCTTGACTATCTGGCACTTCAGTATGCACTCCACACCCTTGTTGAAAGCCTTGATGGCCTTTTGGCGCAGTGCCTTGTCGGTCAGCTTGCCATCGAAGGGAGCCTTCTGCAGATAGATGTCGCGCAGCATTTCCATGGTGTTGACCATGGCATCATCGTTGAAGGTGATATGAACCTGATAGCCACGCATCCCGGGCCAGAACTGTGGCCATCCGCCATTGTCGTACTGTCCGCTCAGCAGATATTCCACACCCTGGCAGAAAGCCTCACGATACTTCTTGCTCTTGGTGGCCTGATAGAGCCGAGCCAGATATGTCATCTGCATATTGGTGGCATCGTTGTCGGTGGTGGAGTCGTCGCGCCGGCTTTTGTCATTGAGTACTTGCTGCCGCTCCTCATGAGTCATGGGCTTAGCCATGTCGATGTTCTTTGGCCATCCGCCTGTCACTCTCTGGTAGTCGAGAATCTGGTCGCCGATGAGTCGGGCTTGCTCTGTTTTGAAGAATTCCTTTTTAGTTTCCCTCAACGCATTGTACCTGCGCTGGGCATGGGCTGGCAAGAGGGCCAACGCCATTATGATAGAAAGATAAAATGCTTTCATATGCCAATAGTTCGTGTTTAGTTTTTAAGTTTGGTGCAAATATACAAATATTATTTTGATAATATCATCTTTTTTTGTATTTTTGCAAATTATGAATGAATGTGAATACTAATAAACCTAAAAACAATAAAAAACAAATGAGGAAAATGTTCAATAAGGGCATATTGCTGGCTTCAGCACTTTTGTTTTAAATAAGAACATTAAATAGCGTTATGGTAAAGAAAAGCATTACTATCATGACTCTTGCCTTGGTATTCTCTACACTGTGTCAGGCGCAGAGTCGAAAAATCATCAATTTGCAGTCGTGGGATTTCTCTCGTGATGGCAAGTCATGGTCTCAGGTCTCCGTGCCTCACGACTGGGCAATATCTGGTCCTTTCGATAAGAAATGGGACCTGCAGAAGGTGGCTATCGAACAGAATGGAGAGACCGAGAAGACTGAGAAGTCTGGTCGCTCGGGTGCACTCCCATGGATAGGCGAGGGTATGTACAAGTTGAACTGGACAGCTCCTAAAGGCTATCAGCGTGCCGTCCTGATATTCGATGGAGCTATGAGCCAGCCTGTAGTCACAGTAAATGGAAAGGAAGCGGGCAAGTGGGCTTACGGCTACAATGCCTTCCGCATAGACATCACACCCTATATACGGTTTGGGAAAAGCAATGTGATAGATGTGCATCTGAACAATGTGGAGGAGAGTAGCCGTTGGTATCCTGGTGGTGGTCTTTATCGCCCCGTTACTGTAGAACTCTATGGCAAAGAGAATTTCTCTACCTGGGATACCTATGTTCGTACCTTGAAAGCTTCGAAGGAGGAAGCCGAACTGGAGGTGAATGCACTCTTACAGGGAAAACTCGGTAAGGGTGGAAAGACTGTCATCGCCTTGACCGATGCAAATGGCAAGAAGGTGGCAGAGCAAACCATCAATGGCGCAACTCCTGCCATCAAGACTACCTTGAAGGTGGCAACCCCACAGCTCTGGTCGCCTGAGTCACCTTATTTATATAAGGTAAGCCTCATTCGATACGAGGGCAAGAAAGTGGCCGATGTGCAGATGGTGAAGACTGGTATCCGCACTATCTCTGTATCCAAGCAGGAAGGATTCCAGCTCAATGGCGTAACCCGAAAGATAAAAGGCGTATGTCTGCATCATGACCTTGGTCCGCTTGGAGCTGCCGAGAACAAGGCTGCTCTTATCCGCCAAATCAAGATGATGAAGCAGATGGGCTGCGATGCCATCCGTACAGCCCATAATATGCCGTCCACCCTGCAGATGGAACTTTGTGACTCCTTGGGAATGATGGTCATGGCTGAGAGTTTTGATATGTGGATTTATCCCAAGTGCAAGAATGGCTATGCCAAGTTCTTCAAGGAGTGGAGCGACAAGGATATGACCAATCTGGTGAAGCACCATCGCAACCATCCTAGCATCATTATGTGGAGTATCGGTAACGAGATTCCTGAGCAATGGAGCAAGGAGGGTATGGAGATAGCCAAGCATCTGCAGGATATCTGTCATCAGTATGATCCTTCCCGCCCTGTAACCCAGGGTATGGATAAGGCTGAGGCTGCCCTGAAGAGTGGATTTGCCCAGGTGATGGACGTTCCGGGCTTCAACTATCGCGTACATAAATATTATAAGAATATCGAGCAGTTGCCTCAGGGATTCCTCTTGGGCTCCGAGACGGCATCTACAGTCAGCTCTCGTGGTGTGTATAAGTTCCCGGTAGAGGTGCGTGCTTGCAATAACAACCCATATCCAGATGGTCAGTGCTCCAGCTATGATACAGAGTATTGTTCTTGGAGTAATCTTCCAGATGATGATTGGAAGTTGCAGGATGATTACAGTTGGGTGATTGGAGAGTTTGTGTGGACGGGTTACGACTATCTGGGCGAGCCTACTCCTTACGATACCTACTGGCCAAGCCGCAGCAGCTACTTTGGCATCTGCGACCTCGCTGGCCTTCCAAAGGATAGATATTACATGTATCGTTCCCGCTGGAATGAAACTCAGCATACCACCCATCTTCTTCCTCATTGGAATTGGACAGGTCGTGAGGGACAGGTAACTCCGGTTTATTGCTATACAGATGGTGTGGAAGGTGAACTTTTCGTGAATGGCAAGAGTCAGGGTAGGGCTCGCAAGGATAAGTCAAGTCGTTTGGACCGCTATCGTCTCCGTTGGAACAATGTGAAGTATGAACCTGGTGAGATTCGCGTGGTTACCTACAATCAGTATGGCGACAAGGTAGGCGAGGACGTGAAGCGTACAGCCGGAGAACCTGCGCAGATGAAGTTCAGCGTGGAAACACCTGATCATGAGCCTATTGCCTGCATGGTAGAAGGCTGTACCGATGAACACAATGTAATTCTGAATGCTGATGGCAATGACCTCGCCTTTGTCACCGTGAGCCTTCTGGACAAGGACGGCAATGAGTGTCCGCTCGCAGATGATGAGCTGACCTTCGAAGTAACGGGTGCCGGAACCTTCAAGGCAGCCTGCAATGGCGATGCCACATCGCTCGAACCTTTCACCCATCCACATATGAAACTCTTCTCAGGCAAACTCGTTGTCATCGTGCAGAGTAGTACGCAGAAGGGCAATATCACCCTGAAGGTGAAGGATGGCAAGAGAAATATCGAAAAGACCATTCAGTTAGAGGCAATATAGAAAATATATGTCCTTCGTTTTTATCGTAGGATTCCTTTTCTTTTCACAAATCCCAAGGACTAGAGACTGTTCTTTATTCCTTGGGATTTTTTCTTTTTATTTGGTAAAGTGCCAATAATTGATTAATTTTGCAGCCAACAATAACTAATTTAGTGTTTACTGAATTATTTATAACTCTCTGATATTTAAGTTTATATAACTTTA
>OLZH01000368.1_pt1 | contig 17445 bp, 18 predicted proteins | sample 1673821 | NCBI WGS metagenome assembly OLZH01 (sample SAMEA103958128, study PRJEB25191) | human gut metagenome | reverse complement strand
GCGCCGAAGGACATCCCGCCCTCATCAGCCGCACAGGTTACACGGGCGAGGACGGTTTTGAAATCTATGCCGCGCCAGCGGTCATCGTCGCCCTGTGGGATAAACTCATTGCCAGCGGCAGCGTAACGCCATGCGGACTGGGATGCCGCGACACCCTGCGCTTCGAGGTAGGCCTTCCGCTCTACGGCAACGAACTAAGTGCCGACATTTCGCCGCTCGAAGCCGGACTAGGAATCTTCGTAAAAACAGACAAGCCCGATTTCATCGGCCGCGAAGCTATCCTACAACAAAAAAAAGACGGTCTGAAACGCAAGATTGTCGGCATCGAGCTCTCGGACAAAGCCATCCCCCGGCACGGTTACGAAGTGTTCGACGGAGAAGCTGCAATCGGCACAGTCACGACAGGCTATCAATCCATTTCGACGGGCAAGAGCGTGTGCATGGCCCTCGTCGACAACACGCACACAGCTTTGGGCACTCCCGTACAGGTGCTCATCCACAAGAAGCGCCACGACGGAACAATCACAAAAAAACGATTTTACGACAAGAACTACAAGAAATAAACCTAACGTAAACCCATTAAAACCAGACAACTATGGCAAAAGTATTAGATGACTTGTACTATTCTCCCTCACACGAATATGTCCGTGTGGACGGCGACTTCGCCTACATCGGTATCACGGACTACGCACAGGAACAATTGGGCAACGTCGTTTACGTCGACATGCCCGAACCGGGCGACGAACTGAGTGCAGGCAGCGAATTCGGCGCCGTCGAAAGCGTCAAGGCCGCCAGCGACCTCATGGCACCCGTAAGCGGTGTCGTCGAAGAAGTAAACGAGATCTTGGATGACGAACCCGAGCGCATCAACGCCGATGCTTTCGCCAACTGGATCGTAAAAATCAAGCTTGCCGACCCGAGCGAACTGGGCAAACTCATGAATGCCAAAGACTACGAGGCGAGCCTTGCCGACTGACGCCGCGAAGGCTGTCACATAGCCACAACGGGACGCTGCCGCATCCATGCGGGCCATACTTCTTTGCCGCACGTCCGGCGGCGTCCCGCAGTTTGTCGAAACCCCTTATCACCTTACGATCTAATATGACACACAAGTTTCTACCGCATACCGATGCGGACATCAAGGCAATGCTTGACACCATAGGTGCATCCAATATGGAGGAGTTGTACACAGAAGTCCCTGAAGCCTTGAAACTGAATCGTCCCGTCGACCTGCCCCCCGCCATGTCGGAAGAAGAAGTGCGCCGTCACTTCGAAGAGCTCGGCCGCAAGAACAGCCCGCTCGTCTGCTTCGCCGGCGACGGTGTCTATGACCACTACACGCCTAGCGTCGTGGCAGCCTTGACCTCACGGTCGGAATTCCAGACATCGTATACCCCCTATCAGGCTGAAATATCACAGGGCACGCTGCAATATATCTTCGAGTTCCAGACTATGATGGCCGAGCTGACCGGCATGGATGTATCGAATGCCAGCATGTATGACGGTGCTACCGCGACTGCCGAAGCGATGCTCATGTCTGTGGCAGCTTCGAAAAAACGCCACCGCGTGCTCGTCTCATCTACACTTTCGCCACGCGTGCGGCGCGTTGTCCAGACTTATGCACACTACCATGGCGTCAGCGTCGACACAATTGCCGAAAAAAACGGCACTATGGACCGCAATGACCTAGAAGCCAAACTTGTGGACAACGATGTGGCTGGCGTCATCGTCGCCCAGCCCAACTACTACGGAATCATCGAGGATTTCTCCGGCATAGCCGACTTGTGCCATGCCCATAAGTCCCTGTTCATCATGAACTGCCGTGCGTCGACACTGGGCGTACTCCGGTCACCCGGCGAATGGGGAGCGGATATCGCATGCGGCGAGGCACAGTCATTAGGTTTGCCGTTGAACTATGGCGGCCCATACATCGGTTTCCTCTGCACGACGACAGCGCTGGTCCGCAAGATGCCCGGACGCCTCGTCGGCGGCACGGTCGATGCCGACGGCCAACGCGCCTTCGTGCTCACCCTGCAAGCCCGTGAGCAACATATCCGCCGTGAAAAGGCCACGTCAAACATCTGTACGAGCCAAGGCATCATGTGCCTCCATGTTGCCATTTATCTCTCGCTCATGGGAAACAGCGGACTACGCGAGGTCAACGAACGTTCGTATGACAACGCCCACTATCTTCACGATACCCTCATCGCGACAGGCCACTTCCGCCCGCTCTACCAAGGCCCGTTCCTCGAAGAATTCGCCTTACGTTACGACGGCGATGTAGCCGCACTGCGCCGCCGTTGCGCCTCAGCCGGAATCTTAGCAGGCGTTCCCGTAGAAGGACATCCCGACGCCATCCTTTTTGCTGCCACCGAACGCCGCACAAGAGCCGAGATGGACCAACTCGTCGCACTTATGTATAACCCCGACTAAACCGACAAAATGATGAACAACAGATATTATGGCAAACTTATCTTCGAGCTGTCGCGCCCGGGCCGCATCGGCTATTCTCTCCCCCCGGCCGAAGTGCCGCAACACAATCTGAGAAACGATTTGCCTGCTGGTCTGCTCCGCCAACAGGCTCTCCAGCTTCCCGAAGTGGACGAGCCGACTGTCGTACGCCACTACACGAACATGAGCAACAACAACTTCGGTGTCGACACGGGTTTCTACCCGCTTGGAAGCTGCACCATGAAATACAACCCGAAGCTGAACGACGAAGTGGCGGCCTCGCCCGCATTCTCACGGCTCCACCCCGCACAACCCGCAGAAACCGTACAAGGAGCTTTGGAGGTCTACTATAACCTACAACACCTTTTGTCCGAAGTGGCAGGTATGAGTGCCTTCACCCTCAATCCCTATGCGGGCGCTCATGGCGAACTGACCGGGCTGATGATTATCCGCGCCTACCATCACAGCCGGGGCGACGACAAACGAGTCAAAGTTCTTATCCCTGATTCGGCACACGGAACCAACCCCGCTTCGGCAGCCGTCTGCGGCCTGCAAGTCGTAGAGGTAAAAAGCAGGCCTGACGGCACGGTTGATGTCGACGACCTGCGTCCGCTACTAGGCGATGACGTAGCCGCCATGATGATGACAAACCCCAATACACTTGGCATTTTCGAACACAACATTCCCGAAATTGCCAGCCTGGTCCACGAATGCGGCGGTCTGATGTACTATGATGGAGCCAACCTCAACCCGATGCTTGGTGTCTGCCGACCGGGCGACATGGGCTTCGACGTCATGCACATCAACCTGCATAAGACCTTCTCAACCCCACACGGCGGAGGCGGACCAGGCGCAGGTCCCGTTGGTGTGCGCCAAGGGCTCGAAGAACTTCTTCCCAATCCTCAGGTCGTAAAGAAAGAAGACGGGTCATTCTGTCTGAATGAAAGCTATAAAGCATTAGGACAAATCTCCTCATATTGTGGTAATTACAACATACTACTAAGAGCTTACGCCTATTTGCTTACGCTGGGCCGCGACTATCTCCGTCAGGCAGGTATGCTCTCTGTTCTGAACGCGAACTACATCAAAGAGTCCTTGAAGGCATACTACGACCTCCCCATCGACGGCCTGTGCAAGCACGAGTTTGTCTTCAACGGCTTGAAGCCTGAATACGGCGGTGAACACAGCGATCCGCAACACATCCGTACGCTTGATGTGGCCAAACGTCTGCTTGACTACGGATTCCATGCCCCGACGGTTTATTTCCCGCTGCTTTTCCACGAAGCAATGATGATTGAGCCAACCGAAACAGAGAGCAAAGACACATTGGACGCCTTTATCGACACCATGAAACGTATCGCCCAAGAAGCCAAGACAGATCCCGAGAAACTGCGCTCTGCTCCACACAACACGCCAGTACGCCGGCTCGACGACGTCAAAGCGGTGAAAGAACCACATTTCACTTATAAAGACTACGACGAGCCATGAAGAAAGTAGACCTTATCATCATCGGTGCCGGCCCTGGCGGCTACGAGACAGCACTCGCCGCTGCAAAGTCCGGCCTTGCCACAGTGCTCATCGAGAAAAGCCGGATCGGAGGAACATGCCTGAACGAAGGCTGCATCCCGACCAAATGCTTCTGTCGCAGCGCCGAAGTGATGGAAGACATCGCGACTGCGAGCAACTACGGAATTAAGACAGGACCTCCACTCCCTGAAATGAAGGACATTGTCAGCCGTAAGAACAATACGATCAAAGCATTAGGAGAAAGTGTCGCAGCGTTACTAAAACGTAACGCAGTGACCGTTATCTCCGGAACGGCGGTGTTCATTGACAGCCATACCGTCGAAGTCGTCCCGCCCGACGACACGGAACAGCCAAAAGACGAACTGATCTTTCAAGCATCACACATCATCATCGCCACAGGCTCATCCACTAAACCACTCGCCGTACCGGGAAACGAGTCCCCGGGCGTGATCACGTCGAAAGAACTGCTCGAAATCGACCACGTCCCATCACGCCTTTGCATCGTTGGCGGCGGCGTCATCGGTATGGAGTTCGCCTCTATTTTCCATGCGTTCGGCAGCCAAGTGACTGTTTTGGAGTTTTGCAAGGAAATCCTACCTAACATCGACAGTGATATTGCGAAGCGCCTGCGCACTACGATGAAAGGAAAAGGTGTGACGGTTGTAACACAAGCCCGTGTCGAAGAGATTAAAGCCGCACCTGACGGCAGCCTCACCGTACATTACACGCACAAGGGCGTGACTGCACAAGAGGTGAGTGCCGATGTAGTCGTCTCCGCTGTGGGGCGGATGGCCAATGTCGGCTCGCTCAACCTGGACCAAGTCGGCGTAACCTATACAGCCAAAGGTATTACGGTCAACGGCAACATGCAGACCAGCGTTCCAAGTATTTATGCCATCGGCGACGTCAACGGCTTGTGTCAGTTAGCTCACGCCGCCTCGTTCCAAGGCCGCCGCGCCCTCCATCATATCTGCGGGAAAGCCGACACCCTGCAACTCGACGTGATGCCAGCCGCGGTCTTCACCTCGCCGGAAATAGCAAGCGTCGGACTGACGGAAGAAACCGCACGGGCACAAGGTCTGGAAATACGAATAGGGAAGTCCTTTTTCCGGGCCAACGGGAAAGCGCTGGCTATGGGAGTGCCCGACGGTATGGTCAAGCTCATCGCCGGTACGGACGGTGGAATCGTCGGTTGCCACATAATGGGCGCACATGCTGCCGACCTTATCCAAGAAATCACAGCCCTGATGCGTTTCGACGCCACAGTGAACGATTTATGCGAGATAGTACACGCCCATCCGACATTGGGCGAAGCCGTGCTAGACGCAGCCCGCAACATGATCTGAAAGCTAAGCCGTGCCGGGGCCTTACTGTCGGCCACTCCGGCACGGCTTATTCCTCTTTCCTATGCTGCTTTAATAAAGAATAAGCCTGATACAAGCCGAGTTCACCTGCCTTGCTGAGATCGTTCCTCCCCTTCTCGTCACTATGCGTGTAGATGTATACCATCCCACGGTTGAAATAGGCTTCCGCAAAAGAAGGATTCAACCGTACAGCTTCGCCATAGTCTGCAAGTGCACGCTGATAGTTCTTCATGGCCGTCCACACACATCCACGGTTGTAATATAAGACCGGATTGTCCGGCGAGCGGCGGATAGCGGCGTCCAACTTGTCAAGCACTGCCGTATAATCAGGCACGACACCTGCCGCAGAAGCCTCAGCCTGCACCTCACGGAACCGTATGCTCGCGCTTTGCAGCATAGCGTCAAGACGGGTAGAATCGAGTGCCAGCACACGGTCAAGGTCCTCCAAGGCTGCCTCAAAATTCCGCACGGAATAATATGCCACGGCTCGGAGCACCAGTCTGTCAGGCGATGGTGTCGCCTCTTTCCCCAACTGCTCAGAAAGCCGGTCAATCAGTGAGAAATAATCTTTCATGCCGTCCTCGTCCACCGAACCCTCGTCCGAAGTCAGCGCCACACGGCGGCCGATGAGCCTGCGGTTATTGAGACGTTCCACCTCGGGCATATAAGCCCCCATGGCACGGACATCATCAGGCTTAAAGTTGAAAGTAAGGGCAAAGAGAGGCAGGCAATCGTTCTCGACGTGCTTGTTCTGCACCTCGCCACGGTACTCGTCGTCATAGACGCGGAGTGTGTCCTTGTCCTCGACGACAAGGCTGTTATAGTCGTCCAAGTTCTCATCGCTGCGCTTACGCACCTTTTTTATTCCGCCACGACGAGGCCGACCAAAACTCTCGTCGAGCTGCATTACAAGCAACCGGCGTTCATCGGCAGTAGCCCCGCTGGTGTCCCCGATGCGGCGGCGACAACGGGCACGCGCCACGTAGCCGTATGCAAAGTGGGGATAGGATTTGAGAAGGCGGGAGTAATCGCGGATGGCGCCGCGGAAGTCACCGGTCTTCTCTCGAAGGATTGCGCGGTTATAAATGGCCAAAATGTTGTCGGGCTCACGCTCAATGACAAAGTCGAAGTCCTGAATAGCACGGTTGTCGTCGCCCACCTGAGCGCGAAGGAGACCGCGATTATAATGGGCGATAAAACTGCCCGGCACCAGTTCGATAGCGCGGTCGTAGTCTGCCAATGTACCGCTGAACCGGTTCTGATTGTAGCGTGCGAGAGCACGGTTCAGATAGTTGACAGCATTGTTCGGTTCCAAGGCGATCGCTTCTGTCAGGCAAGAATCGGCCAGTTCGTACTCTCCCCGGCGCAAGGTGAGCAGCCCTTTGTTGGCCCAGGCCGACGGATCGCGGCGGTCGACGGCCAGCAGGCGGTCGAGCCACCGCTCACCGTCGGCCGTGTCCTTACGTTCGAAAGCCACCTGTGCCTTTACACCATAATTCTTAGCCTGATTCGGCCATTTCCGCATCATTTCGTCGAGGTCGGCGTCGGCCTGGTCATAATCTTTCAACTCCAAGCGGCAGAGAACACGGTTGTACCACATGGCCTGGTCGTCAGGCTCGTCTTCGAGTGCCCGGTCGTAGTCAGCCACAGCGTCGGCGAAACGTCCGAGCTTGATGCGGCAGAGCCCGCGGAGCTGATATACATTCGTGATGAACGGGTTGTGTTCAATAGAGGCGGAACAATCGGCTTCGGCTCCCCAATAGTCTTCAAGATAGAACTTCGCGACAGCACGATAGTAGTAAGGCTCCGAGAGAAACGGCTTGGCGGCGATGACTTGGTTGAAGTAGCGAATCGAAAGGACGTACTCAGCATAAAACAACGAATTGCGGCCCATTCTCATCATATGGTCCGTATTCACCTGTGCCCTTACGAAAAAAGGCAACAGAACCAAGATCAGCAACGCCTTACGCACGGCGGAAAACAGGAATTACTTGTGGGCCACTTTGACCTTGTAGCCGCAACGCACGTGTCCCTTGACCATTGCTTTAAGCTTGCCTTGCACCATCTGGCGGCGAAGGGGGGAGATACGGTCGATGAACACGTGCCCGTCGAGGTGGTCGAACTCATGCTGCATGACGCGGGCAAGGAAACCGTCGACCCACTCATCGTGCGGCTGGAACTGCTCGTCGAGATAGGTGACGCGAATGCGCTTCGGGCGGCGCACCGGCTCGTGAATCCCAGGCAAACTGAGACATCCCTCCTCCATCACCTCCGTCTCGCTGCTGTCGGCCTCCACGATCCTGGGGTTGATATAGGCCCGGCGGAAGTCCTTGTACTGCGGCTCGTCGTCCGAAATCACATCGAGGTCGATGACGGCAAGCCGGATGGCCAGGCCCACTTGCGGAGCGGCCAATCCCACGCCATCGGAAGCCGTGAGCGTTTCAAACATATTGGCAATCAATGTGGACAACTCGGGATAATCGGGCGCAATGTCCTGCGCCTGCTGGCGAAGGACGGGCTGACCGTAAGTGTAGATAGGCAGTATCATAATGTGTGATTGTTATGCTGGTTACGCCGCCACTCCATGTATGATTGCAGGATTATCGTAGCGCTAATCTCATCGACAAGCGCCTTGTTCCGACGCTCCATGCGCCGGAGCCCGCCGTCGAGCATGGCCCGATGGGCCAAGACGGAGGTAAAACGTTCGTCGTGGAATTCAAGGGGAATGCCGGGAAAAGCCTTGCGGAACTGCCCGGCGAACGAACGCACACGCTGCTGGTTTTCCGAAGGTGCTCCGTTGGCCTGCACGGGCAGTCCCATCACGACACGCTCGACCGGCTCACGCTTCATGTAATCCGTCAGGAACTTCATCAGCTCGGGCGTGGCCACCGTGGTCAGCCCGTTGGCTATGATTTGGGCAGGGTCTGTCACGGCGATTCCCGTGCGCTTTTTCCCATAATCTATGGAGAGGATTCGGCTCATCGCTGCAAAGTTAGTGCAAATGAGCGGAAAGTATGGAGAAATGACGCAGGAATTTCGCCTGCACTTTTCCAAACACGATCTTAACTTATATGGTGACGGACGTTTGCAGCCACCTAACTGCGGAACAAAGCGTCTGCATTCTTCATATATGCATGAGGGAGTGCGAACAGATGCCACATAAAAAATAAACCGGCGACTCGTCGAAACCAGCCGGCGACCCGTAAAGACCAGCCGGCGACCCGCAAAAACGGTCAGGGCAGCACGATGAAGCACGAAGAAACGGGTGAATGCGGACGCCGCATCCGACAACACATACAGTCACGGGCAAACAAGCGCAGGCCACTCCCACTCCACGACAGAAACACAAAATGCGCGGCGGCAGCCACCTCGTTGGCCCGGAAATTACTAACTTTGTCGTCAGAAACAATGATGAAACGTATAAACAGTATTTATGTATTACGTATCCAAACGAATGGAAATCGCAATGGCTCATCAGCTTATGACGAGTTACGACAAGCGATGTCACAACCTGCATGGCCATAACGCCATCATCACCGTCTACTGCTGCTCGGAGCGATTGAACGCCGACGGCATGGTCGTCGATTTCAAGAAAATCAAAGATATTGTCACCGGACGCCTCGACCATGCTTACGTTAACGACGTAGTGGACTTCAACCCGACGGCTGAGAACCTTGCCCGCTGGATTTGCGAACAGATCCCAGGCTGCTACAAAGTCAAGATGCAAGAATCGGAAGGCAACGTGGCTGTCTATGTCAAGGATGGGTATGAGCAGGCCGCACTATAAAGCCGATGTATAAGATTAACGAAACCTTCTATTCCCTTCAAGGTGAGGGATTTTACACAGGAACGCCAGCCTTCTTCATCCGTTTCTCCGGCTGTAATCTCGCATGCCCTTTCTGCGACACGCAGCATGCCGACGGCATACTGCGCAGCCTCGACAGCCTGCTTGACGAAGCCGGAGGCTGCCCCGCCCGCCACGTGGTGCTGACCGGAGGCGAACCGTCGCTCTTTGCCGACGCCGCCCTGACGGCAGGCCTGCACCGAATCGGAAAGTTCATCGCCATCGAGACCAACGGAACACACTCTCTGCCGCCGGGCATAGACTGGGTGACGCTCTCACCCAAAGATGGATTGGCACCAGGTGCCCGAACCACCCTGACTCAATGCGACGAGCTGAAAATCGTCTACCGTGGTCAAGACCTCACACCCTATATGGCAATCTCAGCCCGCCACAGATACCTCCAGCCATGTGCTACGGGCGACGCACAAGCTGACCGCGCGAACGCCCGGGCCACCGTCGAAGCCTGCCTCAGGCAGCCTGAGTGGCACCTGTCGCTGCAAACGCACAAACTGCTCGACATCCGATGAAACGGAACAAGACGGGATTGTTCTTCACAAAAGGCGAAGAGCGCGCAAATGCCATCTCGCACGGCGTCGGCGCCGCATTCGGCCTCATAGCCGGAGCTTGGCTGCTCCACATGGCTTATGCCGGCGGCAACAGACTGGCCGTCGCCGGCGTCTGGCTCTACGTGGCAGGCATGATGGGCTCATACGTGTCGTCTACCCTTTACCACAGTCTGCGCCATCACAATCCATGGCGTCCCCGCCTGCGACAGTGGGACCACGCCGCCATCTATTGGCACATTGCCGGCAGCTATTCCCCCCTCACGCTCACCGTCCTTTTCAATCAGAATGGCTGGGGCATCGGACTTTTCGCTTTCGTCTGGACCTGTGCAGCCATCGGAACGGCCGCCAGTTTCCGCCGTATGGAAGAACATAGCCATCTCGAAACTGTATGTTTCCTGCTGATGGGTTTGTCAATACTGGTGGCTTTCAAGCCCCTGCTGGCCACCGCACCAGAAGGTACAATCCACTGCCTCATCGCCGAGGGCATCTGCTACCTTACGGGCGCAGTTTGCTATTCAGTACGCCGCATACGCTACATGCATTCCGCATTCCATCTTTTTGTCCTTGGCGGAACGGTGAGTCACATCGGCGCGGTTTGGCACATACTCGACAAAATGCCGTAACGCGGCCCTGCACCACTTGGCCGTTCTGCAAAAAAAAGCTATATTTGCACCGCTTTATACGAATACAACGTTAGACCTATGAATATATCCTTTAATTGGCTGAAAACGTACGTCGATTTCGATCTGTCGGCCCAAGAAGTGGCTGAGGCACTGACCTCGATCGGACTCGAAGTCGGTACGGTCGAAGAAGTCCAGTCCGTCAAAGGCGGGTTGGAAGGACTGGTTGTCGGGGAAGTACTGACCTGCATCCCGCATCCTAATTCAGACCACATGCATGTGTGCACCGTAAATCTCGGGAGCGGTGAGCCGCAACAGATTGTCTGCGGAGCGCCCAACGTCGCCGCCGGCCAGAAAGTCGTGGTGGCCACTATCGGGACAAAGCTCTACGACGGCGACACCAGCTTCACCATCAAAAAATCCAAACTGCGCGGTGTCGACAGCTATGGAATGATCTGCGCCGAGGACGAGATAGGTGTCGGCACGAGCCACGACGGCATAATCGTCTTGCCAGCCGACACGCCCGCCGGCCTGCCTGCCAAAGACTACTACCATATCGAAAGCGACTACGTCATCGAAGTTGACATCACCCCGAACCGCGCAGACGCCTGCTCTCACTATGGCGTGGCCCGCGACCTTTACGCCTGGCTCGTACGCAACGGCCATCCCACACGCCTGCACCGGGCAGATGTGAGCGGCTTTGCCCCTGACAACCACGACCTTCCCATCGACGTCGTCGTAGAGAATGCCGAGGCCTGCCCCCACTACTGTGCCGTCAGCCTGACAGACTGCCACGTGGCCGAAAGCCCCGAATGGTTACAAACGCGACTGCGCACCATCGGCGTACGGCCTATCAACAATATCGTAGACATAACGAACTACATCATGTTTGCCTATGGCCAGCCGCTCCACTGCTTCGACGCCGACATGGTCAAGGGTCACAAGATCGTAGTCAAGACACTCCCCGATGGCACACCCTTTGTCACGCTCGACGGGGTCGAACACAAGCTGGGCGAACGCGACCTTGCCATCTGCAATGCCGACGAGCCGATGTGCATAGCCGGCATTTTCGGAGGCAAAGGCTCCGGCACGTATGAGACAACACGCAACGTGGTGCTCGAAAGTGCTTACTTCCATCCCACATGGATACGTAAGAGCGCCCGCCGGCACGGTCTGAGCACCGATTCCAGTTTCCGCTTCGAGCGTGGTATCGACCCGAACGGACAATTGTATGCTTTGAAAGAGGCAGCCATGCTTGCCAAAGAAATTGCCGGGGCAAAGATTTCGATGGACATCAAAGAAGTCGGAACCAGAGAGGCTGCACCGTTCATCGTCAACCTCGACTATAAATACGTACACGACCTTATCGGCAAGGAAATCCCCCACGAAATCATCAAGGAAATCGTCACAAGCCTCGAAATGCGCATTACCGAAGAACGCCCCGACGGCCTGACGCTCGCAGTGCCTCCTTATCGTGTCGATGTGCAGCGTCCGTGTGACGTGGTCGAAGACATCCTCCGCATCTACGGTTACAACAACATCGAAATCCCGACAGCCGTCAAATCGAGCCTGACGATCAAAGGCGACGTTGACCGGGCCAACAAACTCGAAAATACTGTGGCAGAACAGCTCATCGGATGCGGATTTAACGAAATCCTCAACAACTCACTCACACGGGCGGCCTATTATGACGGCCTCGCCTCCTACGCCTCCGACAACCTCGTCCGGCTGATGAACCCACTCAGTTCGGACCTCAACGCACTGCGCCAGACACTGCTGTTCGGAGGACTTGAAAGCATCCGTCGCAACGTCAACCGCAAGCGTGCCAATCTCCGTTTCTTCGAGTTCGGCAACTGCTACCACTTCCATGCTGATCAAAAAGACGGCAAGCACGTCCTCTCGGGCTATTCTGAGGAGTGCCACCTCGGCATGTGGGTGACCGGAAAACGCGTCGAAGGCTCATGGGTTCACGCCGACGAAGACAGCAGCGTCTATGAACTGAAAGCGTATGCAGCCAACGTCCTTACCCGTTCCGGCGTCGACATCAACCAGTTCTGCGTGAGCAAGGGCATGAACGATGTCTTTGCCAGTTCGCTCACAGTTGCCAGCCGTGAAGGCGAAGTCCTCATGGAATTTGGCGTGGTCAGCCCCCTCCTGCTCCACCTCTTTGATCTGTCACAGCCGGTATACTACGCAGACATCAACTGGACTCTCCTCACAAAAAAGACGCGACGTCACCACATCACGTTTGCCGAAATAAGCAAATTCCCCGCAGTCAGCCGCGACTTGGCCCTGCTTCTCGACAAGAACGTAGACTTTGCCGAAATCGAGCGTGTCGCTTTCGCCACAGAACGAAAGCTCCTCAAAAAAGTGGAACTCTTCGACGTATATGAAGGCGAGCACATCGAAAGCGGCAAAAAGAGCTATGCTGTCAATTTCGTACTGCAAGACGAAACCAAGACGCTTACGGACAAGCAAATCGACAAGACGATGCAGAACCTCATCCGTAACCTCCAATCGCAGCTCGGCGCGCAACTGCGCTGAAATAAGAACTACGACAGCACTACACAACGATAAAGAACACAATCAATAAAGATCAAACCAATGGGAAGAGCATTTGAATACCGCAAAGCTGCCAAGCTGAAACGTTGGGGACATATGGCCAAAACGTTCACCAAGTTAGGCAAGCAGATCGCCATTGCCGTAAAAGCCGGCGGTCCTGAACCCGAAAACAATCCTACGCTGCGCTCTATCATCGCTACGTGCAAGCGTGAGAACATGCCCAAGGACAACATCGAACGTGCCATCAAAAACGCCATGGGCAAGGACCAGAGCGAATATAAGAGCATGACGTATGAAGGTTACGGCCCTCACGGCGTGGCCATCTTCGTCGACACGCTCACCGACAATCCCACCCGCACCGTGGGCGACGTCCGCTCTGTGTTCAACAAGTTCGGCGGTAACCTCGGAACCATGGGGTCGCTCGCATTCCTCTTCGACCACAAATGTGTCTTCACTTTCAAAAAGCCCGAAGGCCTCGATATGGAGGAGCTCATCCTCGACCTTATTGACTACAACGTCGACGATGAATACGACGAAGACGAGGAAGAAGGCACTGTCACCATCTATGGCGACCCGAAGAGCTACGCCCTCATCCAGCACCACCTTGAAGAAAAGGGTTTCGAAGACGTGGGCGGCGAGTTCACCTACACACCAAATGACCTCAAAGACGTCAGCCCCGAACAGCGCGAAACAATCGACAAGATGGTCGAACGGCTCGAAGACTTCGACGACGTACAGACCGTCTACACGAACATGAAGCCAGCCGAGGAATAAACAGACACGACACAGCCACGGCCGGTCACCCCGTTCAGACGTCAGGTGGCCGGCCGTAGTTTTATATCAAAACCATGACTACGAAACTCACCTACAAAACCACCGGCACGTGTAGCAGTCTCATCGAACTGACAGCCGAAGACGACGTCCTGACCGACGTACACTTCACAGGAGGATGCAACGGTAACCTGCAAGGCATCAGCCGTCTTGTCTGCGGCATGAAGCTCGGTGAAGTACGCCGACGCCTTGCCGGAATCCGATGTGGCCATAAGCAGACTTCGTGTCCCGACCAGCTCAGCCAAGCCGTTGCCCGACTGGAAGAAGAAATTCAGGAACGCCGATAATCGCGTGGTGTGAATGTCAGGACAACCACATGACGCCCCGTGCGCCGGGAAGTATAGACATAGCTGAAATTAAGGCCGTGTTCCATATATTCCTTCAATGCAATTGAGTTCCTCAACGCACTGAGCATTTCACGCCGCAGCGCATCACTGTTCTCCGCTAGTTTACGGTGAATGTCCGGACCGTCTAACGAATCAGTAAGGGTATAATGATAGGTAAGCGTGCGTGTCGCCACATTGAATGCGGCACTGTCGAGCGTGCAGCCTTTTCCCTGCGGCATGGGGCAGTGTTTCTCTGTGTATTCGCGAGCTTCACGGACACATCGTTCGTCAAAACTTTCCTGACACGCGGCCAAGACCAACATCAACGCCGCCAGTCCGATGCGGAAAGACGGAAAGGTATATTTTTTCGTTCCCATGCGGCGAAGTTACGCCGAATTGGCCGCCGGGACAAACAAATCATGAAGAAAACAATCCATTATGTACGAAAAACGCATCCGCCAAGCCGTAGAAAACTTCATGGCAGGCTATAATTGCGCACAATCGGTCGTAGCGGCATTTGCCGACCTGTACGGGCTCGACCACAAGCAAGCTCTCCTTGTCTCCGCCTCGTTCGGCGCCGGCATGGGACGCCTACGCGAAACGTGCGGCACACTGAGCGGCATCGTCATGCTGGCCGGGCTCGAAACAGGCACAGCCATAGGCGAAGACCGGGCAGGTAAATCGGCCAACTACGCTGTCGTACAAGACCTCGTCGCCAGGTTCCGCGCGGAACACGGGTCGAGCATCTGCCGCGAACTGCTCGGCCTACGCAAAGATGCTCCCACCCCACCAATGGCAGACGAACGCACGGCGGAATACTACAAGAAGCGCCCTTGTGTCTACATGGTTGAATCGGCCGCACGGCTCTATGCCCGTTTCCTCACCGAACGTGCAGAGGCAGGCCTTCCCCTGCGTGCGAAAATGGAGGGATAGCGCCTGACTCCTTATCTGTCCCGCCGGAAATCGTCCGGCGGCCCCATACAAGAACAGGTACGGCGACAGCATTTCCTTTTGTACTGATAGACTTTCCTAACGTACTGACTGGAAATGCCGTCGCCGTACTTGCTCTTATCTGTCGGAGCGTCAGCCTGTCAGTCAAAGCTGACATAAGGTGCAAGCCGCTCCTTGTCGCCAGGCAAAAAGCCTGGCAGGAAGAGCAATTGTTCCCACCCCTTGATGGGGCCGTAGCGCTCACGATATTGGAAGATGGATTTCACACGTTCATAATCCAGATAGGGATGGCGAACCAGCTGCTTAAACGTAGCCCGGTTGATGTAGAGTTTTCGCACTGCAACCGAAGAATCAAGCGTGAACCATTCTTCAATCCCTTCCGGCAGGCCTTCGATTTCAGCTACCTGATGCACTGATACGTAACCGCCAAGGCGCTCCCCATAGCGTCGGATGGCTTGCGCTATCGGTACGCCAGACAGAACGGTCGCCATACCGCGGAGCCGCATCCTCTGGACTGATGCGGATGTAAGGCCGCAACCGTCGGAACGTCTCCTCCGAAAGGCCGTAGAGCCGGGCAAAATCGTCTGGCGAACGCCATCGGCCGCCCTTGCGTCGGTATTTCAATGCATTCGAAGCCTGCCAGGGAAGCAGTCCCAATCGGACGAAAGTAGCGGAGTCTGCCCGGTTTGGATCAAAAACGAAAGTTTCAGGTTCCCGCTCACTTTCGTCATGATCTTCCCAACGTTTCTGGCATTTATTAATCCGGTCTGCGGAAGTTTGCGCAAAACTATCCAGCTGCCGTTGGGCGAGTTCCGACCCGCCAGATCGTCGACGGCCTTCCGGATAAAGGCATTTATAGACCACAACGACCGCCAAGATGCACAGCATCAGGAAGACAAGCACACGCCGGTCCTCACGTGGCACATAGAACTTCCGTTTCCAATCCATCTCACTTGACGTCGCCGAATCCGCTCTGTCTGAGCCAGCCGACGACTTTCTCCTTCACATCGCCCTGAATGACGATGACGCCATCCTTGGACGTACCACCTGTCCCGAGATGGGCTTTCAGCCGGCGGCCAAGTTCTTTGAGGTCTTCGCTGCTGCCGACAAAACCGGTCACGAGGGTCACGGTCTTACCCCGGCGGCCTGCACGCTCGATGCGGATGCGCAGGCGTTGCCGTGCAGGAGGCAGTGTGTCGGGCTGATCGTCGGCCGTAGCTTCATAAACGTAGTCCGGGTTCGTCGAAAAGACTACGCCAAGCCTTTCTTTCCAATCATTCTGTTTCATTGTCCTTGCTCAATCAAGAAACGGTGTATCCATATTCCAAGATGGATGGCGACGATGCCGGAACCGGTGTCAGTCGCCAAGCCCGCGATAGCGGATCCGCTTCGGTTCTTCAAGGCCGAGACGCTTCACCTTGTTCGCTTCATAATCACTGTAACTGCCTTCAAAATAGAAGACGTTGCCATCGCCTTCAAAGGCAAGGATATGAGTGCACACGCGGTCGAGGAACCAACGGTCGTGACTGATGACAACGGCACATCCGGCGAACTCGTCGAGTCCCTCTTCGAGGGCGCGCAGCGTGTTGACGTCGATGTCGTTCGTAGGTTCGTCAAGGAGAAGCACGTTTCCCTCTTGCTTCAAAGCCATGGCCAGATGGAGTCGATTGCGTTCGCCGCCGGACAACACGCCGCACTTTTTCTCTTGATCTGCGCCTGAAAAGTTGAAACGGCTCAGGTAGGCGCGGGCATTGACGTCGCGTCCGCCAAGACGCATGGTCTCATTACCCTGACTGACAACTTCGTAGACTGTCTTTTCAGGGTCGATGTCTTTATGTTGCTGGTCGACGTAAGCCAGCTGAACGGTTTCACCGACTTCAAACGTACCGGCATCGGGCACTTCAAGCCCCATGATCAGTCGGAACAAAGTTGTCTTTCCCGCACCGTTAGGACCGATGACACCGATGATGCCACCCGGTGGAAGCATGAAGTTGAGGTCGTTGAACAGCACCTTGTCGCCAAAAGCCTTCGCGACGTGGCAAGCTTCGATCACCTTGCTCCCAAGACGCGGTCCGTTAGGGATAAAGATCTCAACGCGCTGTTCCTTGTCTTTCTGGTCCTCGTTGAGCAAACGGTCGTAAGCGTTGAGGCGGGCTTTTCCTTTGGCCTGGCGTGCCTTCGGGGCCATGCGCACCCATTCGAGCTCTCGTTCAAGTGTCTTGCGGCGTTTGCTGGCCACCTTCTCCTCCATCTCCATTCGGCGGGTCTTCTGTTCGAGCCACGAAGAGTAGTTTCCCTGCCAAGGAATACCTTCACCGCGGTCGAGTTCGAGGATCCAGCCGGCCACGTCGTCGAGGAAGTAGCGGTCGTGAGTGACGGCGATGACCGTGCCGGGGTATTGGT
>OLZH01000359.1_pt1 | contig 17729 bp, 16 predicted proteins | sample 1673821 | NCBI WGS metagenome assembly OLZH01 (sample SAMEA103958128, study PRJEB25191) | human gut metagenome | reverse complement strand
AGCATTGTACCGTACGCTGACGGACTTCCTGCAAGACCAGAACGCTTGATTATAAGCATCTGTGCTGTCTTTTTGAAAGCCATCATTATTTTTATATACTTAATAGTTGTTTATAGTTCAAAAAGTATTACCTTTGCAAACGAAATCAGAATATAAAGAAACGTTTATCAAGTAGAGTATGAAAGCAGCAGAAGTCTTAGACACCCTGAAACGCCGCTTCCCTGGCGAGGCGGAGTACCACCAAGCCGTTCAAGAGGTCTTGGAAACCATCGAAGATGTCTATAATGAGCACCCTGAGTTTGAGAAAGCGAATTTGATTGAGCGTCTGTGCATTCCAGACCGTATCTTCTCGTTTCGCGTGACTTGGGTGGACGACAGTGGACGGGTGCAGACCAATATGGGATACCGTATACAGCATAATAATGCCATTGGCCCGTACAAGGGAGGTATACGTTTCCACTCTTCGGTCAATCAATCCATCTTGAAGTTCCTGGCTTTCGAACAGACGTTTAAGAACGCATTGACCACGTTGCCGATGGGAGGTGGAAAAGGTGGCTCGGATTTCAGCCCGCGTGGGAAGTCGAATGCGGAAATCATGCGCTTTTGCCAAGCGTTCATGATGGAACTATGGCGCCATATCGGTCCGGACACCGACGTGCCTGCCGGAGACATCGGTGTCGGCGGACGCGAGGTTGGTTATATGTACGGAATGTATAAAAAAATGGCACGCGAGAATACCGGAACGCTGACCGGAAAAGGACTTGAATTTGGCGGGTCGTTGATCCGTCCGGAAGCCACTGGTTACGGTAATGTATATTTCTTGCTTGAAATGCTCAAAACGCGTGGTATTGACCTGAAAGGCAAGGTCGTTACGATTTCCGGTTCTGGTAATGTGGCTCAGTACACCGCCGAAAAACTTATAGAATTGGGAGCTAAGGTCGTGACGATGTCCGACTCAGATGGGTATATTTACGACCCGGACGGAATTGACCGCGAGAAACTTGACTATATCATGGAGTTGAAGAACCTTTATCGTGGCCGTATTCGCGAATATGCAGAGCAGTATGGTGTGAAGTACGTTCCCGGGGCGCGTCCTTGGGGTGAGAAGTGTGACATCGCCATGCCGAGCGCAACGCAGAATGAACTGACAGGAGAAGACGCCAAGACACTTTTGGCTAATGGCTGCTTTGCAGTAAGCGAGGGTGCTAACATGCCGTCGACACCTGAGGCCATCGATGCTTTCCTCGAAGCCAAGATTCTTTATGCTCCGGGCAAAGCTGCCAACGCCGGTGGCGTGTCGGTGTCGGGACTGGAAATGACGCAGAACGCACAGAAGCTCAGTTGGACAGCAGAAGAAGTCGACCAGCGGCTTCAACAGATCATGCAGAATATCCATGCGCAGTGTGTGAAGTTCGGTACACAGCCGGACGGTTATGTGAACTATGTGCGGGGAGCCAATGTGGCCGGCTTCATGAAAGTAGCCAAGGCTATGATGGCGCAAGGTATTCTTTGAGAGCGGCTGACACATTATTAATTACATCAAGGGCGGCTTCCGATTGCAGGAAGCCGCCCTTGATGTTGTTAGGATTTTGGCGTGTGCGAATTGCGAGTGGTAGTACGCGTTGAAGATGGCTTTCGCACAGAAGATTTAACCGAACAGCCGGTTTATGTTGTCCTGTGGGATAATGACAATGACAGTCTTTCCGTCCGGAGTATAGTTTGGCGTTTCACAGGCGAAGAGTTGTTCCACGAGGGCTTTTATTTCTTTTTCTCCAATCACCTGACCGATGGGAACCGCCACCTTCTTAGCCATGGCGAATGCTATCGTGTGGTAGATTTCGTCACCAAGTTTCTTATTGCTTCCTTGGGAGATTTCCTCGATGATATTGAGCAGTAATTGCACAGGGTCGAGGCCTTCGGTCCCGGAGGGGACACCGTTGATAGCGTAGCTCCCACCGCCCATTGGAGCAAGGTCGAAGCCGATGTATTTCAGCTGGTCCATAACATCGGTCAGGAGTTTGGCCTGAGAAGGGGACAGTTGCATCATTTGGGGGAAGAGTACCCCTTGTGACAATCCATGTTGCTCTTCGATGTTTCGTTTGTAGTTTTCGTAAAGGATACGGACGTGGGCGCGATGTTGGTCGATGAGCATAAGGCCGGATTTGACTGAGGTGATCAGGAAACGACCCTTGAATTGGATGAAATCCGTATCGACACTTTCCCAGTCTGTTTCAGTATCTTCGAAAAGGCTGTCGGGCACATTTTGCGGCGTTGTCTCTTCATCATGGCTGTTGGCGGAAGTTACGGGAGACTGTTGCAGTGCGTCGTATAGTTCATTCCATTGTGAGGCACCGCTGTTTGGAGTTCTGTATGATTGCGGGACAGACGGATGGTCAAAAGGGTTGTAGCCCGTGTCGATTTTGACAGACGGGATTGTCGCGTGCTTGTTGTCTGAGAAAGCGGGGATATCCGGGCGGAAACTGACGTCGAAATCAATAGTTGGCACGGATGAGAATTTGCCCAAAGCTTCACGTGCCGCAGCAACGATGATGTGCCAGATCTCTTGGTCGTCCTCAAATTTTATTTCAGTTTTAGTCGGATGGATATTGACGTCAATGCGGGCTGGGTCGACATTAATGTGGATGAAGAACGGAATGTTCTCTCCTTCGGGTATCAGGCGGTCATAGGCGGACAGCACAGCCCGTGTAAAGTAGGGATGTCGCATGTAGCGACCGTTAACAAAGAAGAATTGTTGCGCACCTTTCTTTCTCGAACTTTCTGGTGTACCGATGTAACCGTCTAGTTTGGCGAGTGTGGTGTCCACATGAATGGGGATAAGGTTCTTGTCGAGCTTCTTTCCGAAGATGCCCAGAATGCGTTGGCGCAGTTTGCCGGCCGGGAGGTTGAGCAGGCAGTTCCCTTCGTTGTGGAGCTGCATGGCAACAGACGGGTTGGCCAGCGCGATGCGCTCGAATTCGTTCAGGATGTTGTTTAGTTCCGTTTGGTTGGATTTGAGAAATTTGCGCCGGGCCGGAATGTTGTAGAAGAGATTGTTGACCGAGAAATTGGCACCTACGGGGCAGGCGATGGGTTCTTGTTCAATGATCTTCGACCCTTCGATGAGAAGGCGTGTTCCCAATTCTTCTTCGGCGGTGCGTGTTTTCAGTTCAACCTGTGCTACGGCTACAATAGATGGCAGCGCTTCTCCGCGGAAGCCCATAGTATGAAGGGCATACAGGTCTGTGACGTTTCGGATTTTCGACGTGGCATGCCGCTCAAATGCCAAGCGTGCGTCTGTTTCAGAAAGTCCGCAACCGTTGTCTACTACTTGGATGTTGGTTTTCCCTGCATTCACGACCCATACTTGGATGAGCGAGGCACCGGCATCGATAGCGTTTTCGACCAGCTCTTTGATGACGGATGCAGGACGTTGGATAACCTCTCCCGCCGCAATTTGGTTGGCGACGGAGTCCGGCAAAAGTTGAATGATTCCTCCCATGACTTGTTTGGTTACGCTTTTTTGCCCAAGGTTTGCAGTGGTGCGGAGCGCCGTATTTGCTTTTTGAGTTCTGTGCCGGCTTTCTTCGGTCGCCATTCGAACAGATCGAATTTGTCACGAGGGCGAATGTAGTCGAACCACGCGAAATTTTCAAGTCTGAGTTTGTCGTTTGGAATGATCGAGACGTCGTAGAATGTACCTGTCGCTTCGGGTGTCCATATCCTTTTGAGTTTCCGGTTTTCCATGAACATTCTCAGCTGGCTCGTTTCTGTATAGTTCAGTCCAACGATGACACTGTCCTCGTCCAAGGGGTAGTAGATGACGTAAACGTTGCCCTCCGCTTGATTTTCTCGGATTTCTCCTTTTTCGAAGTACGACTTCATGATTTGGCTTGTCACTTGGTTATAGTGGATGCTGTCGAACTGTTCAACCAGCAGAGCTTGGTTCTCAACGCGCACGCTGTCGATGGTGGAGTCGTTGAGGAAAGTATAGATTTCCTCACCGAGCAGTTGCTGCTTATTGTTCCATACGATGGGATCACGGTACATGGCCATCCGTCGGATGCCGGTGTTGTAGACGAGCGAGTCGCATACGGCCTGCACGTCCGAACGGTAGGCACGGACGTGGAAGTAACCGTGCAGCACGCGATAGACGGAGTCTGTATCCATATTGTAGGTGTACAGGCGGAGCGTGTCTGCGTGAACGAATAGCGTGTCGGTGATGTTGGAATAATCTTTGAGCAAGGCTTTGTCTGTGGCGTAGGCTTGGCCAGTCAGTTCGTTGTATTGGCAGTATTCGCCCGTGAGCATGTTTTTGTTGGACTTGTCATCGTATATGACGTTGCCGAACGCGCGCATCATGCCGCTCTGTTTGTCATATGAGATGCTGTCGCCTATCATTTGCCTGCCGTTTTTGTTGGCTACTACGGAACGATCCATCAGACGGACGTTCTCGGTGGTGGTGTTGTAGTAGGCATGCTCAGTGTAGATGTTGTTCTCCTTGTCCTTAATGTTAGACGGCCCCATCACCTCGGCCCATTTAGTCTGCGTGTTATAATGCAAGGTATCGGATGTGAGGTCAAATTTCGGGCTGGTGAGGTGGACGTTGTAGTTGAAAAGGGCTTCTTTCGTATTAAGAAAGTATTCGCCCCAGTCGGACGTCAGGATGTTGTCTCCGTCGACGAGGCGACCGCCCTCGAAAAAGTAGCCTATGTTGTAAAGGCGGTCATAGTTGAGGCTGTCGGTGTAGAGCGTGGATTCGCGGTGCTTCATTACGACGTTGTGGCGTACTTGCGCGAGCTGCGTGTTCCCGTCATAAAAAAGATAGTCGCCCGTTAGAGAGAGTGTGTCTCCTTGGATGATTTTCACATGTCCGAACGCTTCGACAGAGTTCGTAGTTTCGTATTGGTATGCGCTGTCGCAGTACATTTGAATCCCGTTATGGAACAAATGTACGTTGCCCGTTAGGATGCGGGCGTCGGGGTTGAGAAATTGATTATGCCTGAGGTTATCCGAGTGGATGAGTTCGACTATGTCCTTGCTCGGCGTTCTCGGCCTGTCAGTTTGTGAGAAAGCGTAGGCTTGGACAAGGATGAGGAGCATCCCGGTCCAAGCCAGCCTAAGTAAATATGAGTGACGGCTCATCACGTGGTCACGTTTATCATTTTTGCCATCCGGAGTATTTCAGGTCGCACTCTGCAATTCCCGGGTTCATCCTGACGTATGTTGTCTTTAACTTGTCTTTTATCCATTGCTCAATTTTTTCTTCGCGGCGTTTAGCCAGTACTCGGTCTTTGAGCAGTTGGAAATCTTCTTGCATGTTGGCGCGGTGGCGTTCGATGCGATTCTTGACTTTAACGATGGCGCAGACTTCCTGACCGCCGTTCTTAATCATTGTGAATGGCTGGGAAATCTCGCCTGTTTTGAGCGTGTCGACGACTTTGGCGACGTCTTGGGGTAAGTCTTGCATCTTGAAGCGCGACGTTCTCTCTCCCATTTCCTCGTCTACGTTCACCATAATGCCATGGTTGTTACGCGTATCTTTGTCGTCAGATATGTAGGCCGCACCTTCATCGAAAGAGAATTTTCCCGCCCGTATATCATTACCGATAGAGTCCAAGCGCGACAGGGCTTTGTCTATTTCGCTTTGTGGAACCTCCGGTTTCAACAAGATGTGACGGACGTTGACCTTGTCACCCTGTCTGCCAATAAGTTGTATGATATGGTAGCCATATTCAGTCTTAACGATCTTCGATACTTTCTTGGGGTCTGTAAGGCTGAATGCTACATTCGCAAATTCCGGAGCGAGCGCCGTGCGGTTCATGTAACCGAGTTCTCCGCCATTCCGTGCACTACCGTCTTGCGAGTAAAGCATGGCCAGTGTAGAAAACTCAGTCTCGCCTTCGTTCACCCGGCGGGCATATTCACGCAGTTGATTTTCTACGCGCTCAATCTCTTTGCGTGGAACCTCGGGCGTTTGCGTGATGATTTGTACTTCGACTTGTGTTGGAACAAGAGGAAGGCTGTCTTCGGGCATGTCTTTATAGAACAGGCGTACTTCGGCTGGGGTGACCTTCACGTTTTCCACGATTTTTTGTTGCATTCGTTGGATGCGGAGGTTGTTGCGTGCAGGCTCACGCCACATTTCGCGGAGTTGCCGCATCGTTTTTTTCGTGAATTGTTCAATGCGTTCCGTAGAGCCGAAGTTTTGCAGGTATTGATTCTCGCGGAAACTGATTTCCGATTGTACCTCACTCTCTGTCACTTCAATGCTGTCGATTTCTGCTTGGTGCAGGAAGAGCTTCTGTACGGCAATCAGTTCTGCGATCCGGCAAAATGGGTCGCCGTCGTATTGCTGCCCGCTCAGTTCCGAGTTCAGGCGTTCGGCTTCTACGTCGGAACGAAGAATCGGGTCGTCGCCGACAATCCAAATCACCTCGTCGGCAATGTTTCTCTGTGCTCCGGCCGGAATAGCGAAGACCAAACTTATGGCGAGAATAGTGGCCAGTTCTTTGATTTTAGTCATTGTGATTGTTTACCGTTTTCAGGATTTCCTTGTTTACCTCGAATGTGTATTTTTTCCTGAGGCTCTCCACCCATTGGCGTTCGAGCTCTTCTTGATAATCTCCGATGACCATGCCCATTGCGTCGTTGAGTTCCTTCGGGTTCTTCAACTTTTTGCCGGCAACGCCGATATAGTCGAAACCGTCTGGTCGCTTTACTTGTGGTCCGTCGAAGACCAACTCGTCGACATATTTGTTGTCGCCTTTCTTGAAATAGTCCGGGATCATGACCTTGACGCGTTCAGTCGAGTCCGTGTTGAAGGCCTTGTCTATGGCTTTGTCCCAGCTGTTATCCTTGATTTTCCGCAGCATTTTGGCGACGGGCTTAATCAACTTCTTGTCGGTCGTGTAAAACAAGAAACCTTTGAAGCGCGGCTCGGTCCACTTGTAAGATTTTTTATGTTCTTTGAAGTATTTTTCGAGTCCTACTGTGTCGTTGGCAGCTTTGTCCCAGACTTTTGCTTTACTGATGTCGTAGAGGAGCAGTCCGTCGTAGTATTCCTGGATCAAGTATTTCAAGGTCGGGTCTTGTGCAGTAGCTTTATTGAGTAGGCTGTCAATCACCATGTCGCGAGTCAGCTTTCCGTGGGAAGCGCTGATCATTTTTTGAATGGTATGTTCTCCCGACTTTTCTTTAATGTCACGTTGTTCGAGTGCTTTGACAAGAGTCGGTTTCAAACGTGTGTATGATTCGAGGGGACGACGGCCGTTCATCCGGATAATGTGGAAGCCGACCGGTGATTCTATGGGTTGTGATGTCTCACCGTCTTTCAGCTTGTAGGCCGCATCTTCAAATGCTTTGATTGTCGATCCGGGACCGATCCATGGGAGCTGTCCTCCTTTGTGTGCTGTTCCCCGGTCTTCTGAGTTCTGGCGTGCCAGCAGAGCGAAGTCGGCACCGCCTTTGACTAAGGTATAGATAGAGTCGACGCGCTGTTTTATGCTGTCATAGTAGGCCTGGGGGGCATCTTGCGGCAGTCTGAAAAAAATGTGCGCCGGGTGGATCAGGTCTTTTCCGCCCATGCGCTGTTCCAGGCGGCCGTAAAGTTGGCGGGCCACGGAATCAATATACATCGTGTCTATCAGCATGGGGGTCAACTGCATGTCGCGATAGTTCTCAAACTCTTTCCGGAACGAGGCTGTTGTATCCAAGCGTGCGGCCAGCGCATCTTCAACTTTCAGTTTGTAGTTGATGAACATGTCGACATATGCGTCGAGGCTCGTCTGTTCCGCTTTGTTTGTCGTATTGTTCTTGTTGAATGAGTACTCGAACTCTGACCGTGTGATGTCCTTGCCGTTTATTTTCATCAGGACGGGGTCGTCTATGACCTTGCCTGCCCCAGTGGAGCAGGCAAGGCATAAGGCGATAGTGCCGAGAAGTTTTTTCATCTGGATGTGAGGTTTGGGTATTATTCAGGACGGCTGTAATTGGGAGCCTCGCTGGTAATGGTGATGTCGTGTGGATGGCTTTCGAGCACGCCGGCGTTCGTGATGCGGGCGAACTTGGCATTGTGCAGGGCGTCGATTGTGCCGGCTCCGCAGTAGCCCATACCTGAACGCAGACCACCGACCAACTGATAGATGACCTCTTGGACTGAGCCTTTGTAGGGCACGCGGCCGGCTATGCCTTCGGGGACGAGTTTTTTGGCATCGACAACCGACGACTGGAAGTAGCGGTCTTTCGATCCATTCTCCATGGCTTCGAGGGAGCCCATGCCGCGGTAGGTCTTGAACTTACGTCCGTTGAAGATGATGGTTTCACCCGGCGATTCTTCCGTGCCGGCCACGAGTGAGCCGACCATTACGCAGTCGCCACCGGCTGCCAGAGCCTTGACCACGTCGCCCGAGTAGCGTAGACCTCCATCGGCAATGAGAGGGATACCGGTGCCTTTGAGCGCGCAGGCCACGTCGTAGACGGCTGATAACTGGGGGACACCCACACCGGCGATGATGCGCGTCGTGCATATGGAACCCGGCCCGATGCCCACTTTGACTGCGTCAGCGCCAGCTTCGGCCAGCATTTTGGCTGCTGCGCCTGTGGCGACGTTGCCTACAACGATGTCCACGTCCTTGAAACTGGCCTTGGCTTCGCGCAGTTTCTCGATGACGTATTTCGAATGACCATGGGCTGTGTCGATGACGATGGCGTCGACGCCGGCCTTGATGAGGGCTTCCATGCGGTCGAGTGTGTCGTTCGTCACGCCGACGCCTGCGGCTACACGGAGGCGGCCTTTGGCGTCTTTGCAGGCCATGGGCTTGTCTTTTGCTTTCGTAATGTCCTTATAGGTGATCAGACCGACCAGTCGTCCTTCACGGTCAACGACCGGGAGTTTCTCAATCTTGTTTTCTTGCAGGATTTGTGATGCGGAGGTCAAATCGGTCTGCTGCGTCGTGGTCACGAGGTTCTCGCTCGTCATGACGTCGTCGATGAGTTTGTCCATCTCGCGTTCGAACCGGAGGTCGCGGTTTGTCACAATGCCGACCAGCTTGCGGTCGTCGTCGACGACGGGGATACCGCCGATGTGGTACTCACGCATCAGCATGAGCGCGTCGCGGACGGTTTTGCCGCGCTGGATGGTGACGGGATCGTATATCATGCCGTTTTCGGCACGCTTGACAATGGCTACTTGGCGGGCTTGCTCGTCGATCGGCATGTTCTTGTGGATGACGCCGATTCCGCCCTCGCGGGCTATGGCAATAGCCATAGGCGCTTCGGTTACGGTGTCCATGGCGGCTGTGACAAACGGCACTTTCAATTCGATGTGGCGTGAAAAGTGCGTGGTGAGCGACACGGTGCGCGGGAGAACTTCGGAATAAGCGGGAACAAGGAGGACGTCGTCGAAGGTCAAACCGTCCATCACGATTTTGTCAGCAATAAATGATGTCATGAGGGTAGTGATTTTATTGCACGCAAATTTACAAGTTTCCGGCCAACTGACCACAAAAATAGACGACTATTTTTGTAATTTTATCACTTGGCGGGTGCGGAGGGATGGCTGGATGGGGTGGACCAGGATGCTGCCTGTCGGCTGCGCCTTATGGCCAGGGACGAATCCAAGTGTCCGTGAATACTATGCCCGGCTGGGTGTGAAAAACGGGAGCTGTTGATGAAAAAACTGTAGCAGTGACAGCACGGGCGGAAGCAGTTTCCGTCTTCCTTTGCAGACCGTGCGGTTTGTTCATTTCACCGGGAGGCCTTTCAGGTGGTGAACCACAGCTTGTATCCGGCCATAGACTCCGGTCATGAGACAGAAAAGGCGGTAATGGGAGCGCAAGGGCATGTAGCCGAATTTGTGGCGCATGGCCGGGTCGATGAGGTTGATGTCGGCTTTACGCCAATGTTCGTGAAGTTTCCGGCGAATGAAGAGGTTTTCTTCCTTTGTGAACTTTTTGCGATGGCGACGCCAATAGATATGGGATTCTATGAGGATGCGCCAATGATGCGTTTCTTGTTGGGCCAGCAGCGAGCGGGAAACCCTTTCGGCTTCCAACTGGCGCTTCATGCTCAGTTCGGCGTCGAGGCGGTCGAAGTGGCGGATGCTGCAACGGCGGGTGGTAGACTGGTCGTGCTGTCGGTAATAGTATTTTCCGCTTGACAGGCGAACCTGTCGGCAATGAAGGTAGTGGATACGTGTCGTGTTATCGTCGCTGAAAAGCCGGCAGCTGTCGTCGAAGGGGTAGCGTTGATGAATTTCCCGGCGCACGAGGTAGAGGCCGTGCAGGCTCCAGTCCATGCTCAGCCGGAAAGCTTCTTCGCCCGTAAAACAGCGCTCGGAGAGGGTAGGGGACGCAGCGCCCCGACGACTGGTAGAAGTAGACGAGCTCGAAAAGGGCAGCGTCGGTTTCGGGAGTGGACGTGGCTGTGGCATAGGCCTCAGCCAAAGCGTCGGGAGCCAGCCAGTCGTCGCTGTCAACCATGGTCACGAACTCGCCGTCGGCCCGCGTTAGCCCGTAGTTGCGCGCCCGGGCTTGCCCCAGATTTTCGCTGTGGCGCAGCAAGACAAAGCGCGGGTCAGCGTCTGCGTAGCGTTTCATGATGCGCCACGTTCCGTCAGTAGAGGCGTCGTCGATGCAGACAATTTGAATTTCCCTGAGCGTCTGTCTGACGAGAGAGTCCAAGCATTGCGTAAGGTAGGTTTGGGCGTTGTATGCAGCGACTAAGATGGTGACTTTGTTAGGCATTTGTGCCGGTTTTCAGCAGTGTTGATGAAGAGGATTTTCCTCTTTCTTGTGCGAAAATAAACATTCTCTAAGAAAAATGCTAACTTTGTCCCACCAAAAATGTCGACAATTATGACAGATGTTCCACGATTGAGTTTTATAGTGCCCGTATATAATACGGAACCATATCTTCGCGAGTGCGTTGACAGCCTCCTTGCGCAGGACCTTGCTGATTGTGAAATCATCTTGGTCGATGATGGTTCGACGGACAGAAGTGGAGCTATCTGTGACGAATATGTGAGAAGGGACAATCGTATCAGGGTCGTACACCAACAGAACGCAGGTCTGAGTGCTGCACGTAATGCGGGGCTTGAAGTGGCGCGGGGAGAGTTCTTGGCTTTCGTGGATTCGGATGATTCTGTCGCTCTTAACACTTATGTTGCCAACGTTTCTTTCCTACAAGCCGATCCGGAACTCGATTGCGTGGAATTTCCCGTGTCGGTCTATACCGGTTCTCCGCGTCAGCGGATATGGAAGCCCGGTTGCCGCCGGGTGGCTGGACAACCCGACGTGTTTACGGATTGGATCAACTCACGGCGTTATGTGCACTCCTATGTATGGAACAAGATTTACCGCCGGGCATTGTTCCAGGATGTTCGCTTTCCCGTAGGAAAGAACTTTGAGGATGTGTGCACGCTTCCGCGTCTGTTGCACCGGGCACGCGCTGTTCTTCTTTCGGAGGTCGGGCTCTATTACTACCGTTATCGCGAGGATTCCATTACAGTCCGCTCGACGGCACGCACCCTTCGCGACCGTATGGAGGCGTTCCGTGCGCTCTATTACGAGGCACGCTCGTTCGAGACCTGCCGTCGGGAGTGCGTGGTGATGTATCTTGGGATGGTGGATACGCTGATAGAATGGATGCGTGCTTCCGATACTGCTCCCGACGAGGCTCAACGCGTCAGCGATGTGCTGCGTTATGACGCGCCGTCGTTGTTCACTCTTTTGCAGCTCGACGTTCCGATGAAAGTGAAAGTGAAGAATTTGCCGTTAGCCTGCTTCGGACTGAATTTACATTGCAGATTATATGCCCGATTGCGCCGATAACTCCGTGCCTGTAACCGCTCCCGTGTTGAGTTTTGTTATCCCATATTATAATGTGGGAGCGTTATGGTTGCGGCGTTGCCTTGATAGCATTTCGAATCAAGGCATCAGAAGAATGGACTATGAGGTGATTGTGGCCGACGACGGTTCGGAGGATTTTCCTCACAGCGTGCTGGCTGATTTTCCGGGACAGGTGAGCTACATCCGGCTTGAACACGCCGGGCCAGGGGCAGCGCGCAACGCTGGGATAGATGCTGCAAGAGGCGAATATGTCCAGTTCGTCGATGCGGACGACTACCTGTATGCCGGTGCTGTTGACTATTATTTCCCCATATTGCAGACTAACGATTACGATATCGTCAGTTTTTCCTTTAAGTCGGTCGGTGAGGATGTACCAGTAGAGCGCGTCAAGGTAACAAAGTGGAAGGTGGCGGATTTCGCTTCCGGGGCGGATTTTATGCGTCGGCACAACCTTTCGGGTTGTCCTTGGCTGTATGCGTTCCGACGTGCGGTGGCCGACACTTACGGGGTCAGGTTCACAACTGGTATTTATCACGAAGACGAGGAATTCAATACGAGGCTCTACTTATATGCCGGGCGCACTTGCCAATTGTCTTTGTGCGTTTATGCCTACTGTCAGAGGTCTGGCTCGATTACGACGAGGAAAGACAGAGCGCATGTGGAAAAACGCTTGTCCGACTTTAAGGCTGTCACACGCCGTCTGTCTGATTTGCGTGTGGCGGAAACTGCGCTCAATGGCGTTCAGGCTGAGGCCTTAGACCGGAAAGTGAACTTTCTTGTTTGCGATTACCTGATTAACTTGTTCCGCCTACGGGCGACATTGCCGCAGATGAAGTATGAAATAGTTTCCCTGCGACAGCAAGGCTTGTGGCCCTTAGCCCGTGAGTATTATTCATTGTTTTATGTGGCGTTCCGTTGGCTTGCGGCATGTGGAGCCGGGATTTGGCTTTTGGCGAGGGCAGAACGCATCAGAAGCAGACTGCATAGATGAGAGTAATGTGCATTGGACGCTTGCCGAGGGCCTGCGGCGTTTGGGCCATGAAGTCTGTGTGCTTTCGAACGGCGATTATTGGAAGAACTACAAGAGTGATGTGCTCATTCCACGACGCGAAGGGAAGTGGGGCGCTGCGGAATACCTATGGCAGGTCCTGAGGCGCTTACCCTCTCTTAGGGGGTATGACGTGGTACAACTGATCAATCCATGTTTCCTCGAATTGAAGGCTGAACGCTGTGCCATGGTTTATCGTTACCTGAAACGCTATAACGCGAAAGTTTTTCTCGGTGCGTTTGGCAATGACTTTTATTGGGCTCATGCTTGCACGCAGACCGACACTTTCCGATATTCTGAGTTCTGCCAGTTCGGGAAACGTTCGGACAATGTTTTTACACAACAGATTGAAACAGACTGGATTGGTACAGCCAAGGAACGGGTAAACCGCGAGATGGCTGCAAATTGCGACGGCATCATTGCCGGACTCTATGAGTATTATGCGGCATACCGCCCCTATTTCCCAGAGAAGTTGGCGTTTATCCCGTTTCCTATTAATCTGGACGTTGTTCGGCCTAAGGAGACGCATACGGGGAATGAGGTGAACTTCTTTATCGGGATACAACGTCATCGCAGCGTGATTAAGGGGACTGACATCATGTTGCGGGCTTTGCGGCGTGTGGTGGAGGCGAACCCTTGTTTGTGTACCATGCGTGTGGCAGAGTCGGTGCCTTTCGCAGAATATCAGGATTTGATGAACCGTTCAGACGTCTTGCTAGACCAGCTTTACTCTTATACCCCGGCGATGAATGCCCTTTTGGCCATGGCCAAAGGACTCGTTGTGGTGGGAGGCGGTGAGCCTGAGAATTACGAAATTTTAGGAGAAACGGAGCTGCGCCCGATTGTGAACGTATTGCCCAGCGAACAGGATGTGTATGAGAAGCTGACAGATTTGGTGCTGCACCCCGAGCGTATTCCTGAATTGTCGCGGCAAAGTGTAGAGTATGTCCGGAAGCATCATGATTATGTGAAAGTTGCTCAACAATACGTTGATTTTTGGTTGAATCATTGAATTGTGTTCTGGGTGATGCCATGTTCCCCAATCTGCGTCGTAGAACTTTAAGCCTATTGTGGGTGCGACGAATTGAGACAAAGCAGGTCGCGTGTCAATAATTTCCAGTGATATCGAATTCCCGCAACTTATTTCAGCAAAGGCAGTTGACTTAACATATCTTTAATACGTATGGCAGTGCGGGGCATAGGTTCGGCTATGGTCAGTCCGACGATTTCCTTCTCCTTTGCAATGTCGTTTATCACACGTACCACTTCTGCGATTTTCATGCCGTTGGGAACGACGCCGACTGCCGCAATGATTTCCGCAGGGTCAAGGACGTCCATGTCAAAGTGTATGACAACTTTTGATGCTTCGCAGGATTTCAGCCAATTCAATACTGCGTTGCTGTTCTCGCGCACATCTTCCGGTGTTAGATGCCTGATCCCGTATTGTTCCTGCCTTGTTTTGATTTCGTCACGTTCCCAATCGCGTAGCCCGACAAAAAGGATATTTGACGGGGTTATCTTCGACGGTAACTCGGAAACAATTTGTCTGTCGCCCAATCCCATGCAAGCCGTTACCGCCATTGCATGATAGGCGGACCGGTAGGCTGGCTGACATTACTTAAAACGAAGAATATCAAAGGCATTGTGTCCTATGAGCCGGGAGGTGGCATTCCTTTTCCCGAAGGGCAAGTGCCCGAAGAAGGCAAGATTCTGACTCTTTCCAAGAAAACGGAAGGCATCGAAGTACCTATTGAGACTTTCATGGAGTATACCAGAATACCGATTGTGGTGTATTACGGAGACAACCTGCCGGAGACGGACGAACGTCCCGAAATCTATGAATGGACTCAACGATTGCATCTGATGCGCCAATGGGCGGAGATGCTGAATGAGTTGGGCGGAGATGTCACGGTTGTCCATCTACCCGAGGTGGGCTTGCACGGCAACACTCACTTTCCCATGTCCGATTTGAATAATGCAGAGGTAGCGGAACTTCTAAGGGAGTGGCTGCATGAGAAAAAGTTAGATTAAGTGCAAATGTGTATTACACTTTAACTTGTTGCCTCGCATTCCATATAATTAACTTTCCCGATAAAATTCTCAATCACTCGAGGCAATTTCTTGCTGCGGAATCCGTGAGTGCGGAAATCTCCGGTGTGAAACACCTTTATGCCGCCGGCTTCGATGCGAAATGCATAGGCAACGAATGCCGAGTGATCGACAACTACCGGCCTTATCTTAAAATCACCGAATTCAAATTCTTGACACGGAGAAAATGTCAAGGCTGTTTCCAATCGCTCTTTAATCCTGGGTATTCGTCACTTACATAGCCTATGTATTCGGCGAATTTCGACAATATATCCTTGGCTATTTTTCCTATGAACATTGGGAGCGTCTGAGGCAAGTCTGCAATCTTTCCTATATGGTCGCCATGATCGTGTGTTATAAGTAATGCACTATGACTGATATTGCCGCAAGTCAAACCGTCTATCTTCAACGGTTTTTTGACAGTAGATGTCCCGGGCAACTGTTCACCGTAGTCAACAAACAGTTGCCAGCCGTTAGACTCATATTCTGTGACGCAGCCGCCAACTTGGTCAGTGCCACGATGGATTGTGATTTTCACTGCTCAATTAGATATGATACGTCATAAAACTCGAACTGAATTCCAAGCATGTTTCCATTTAGTATTTCAAAGACTTTATCTTTTACTTGCGGAGACTCTAACAACGGGTGCAGACGTGGTGCTGCGAAATATCCAATGATTTTATGGATTTTCTCATTTGTTACAGCATCGGCAAAATCCTTAAAATGTCGATGTGATACGGCTTTGCTAACATCTGGATATTTAATGTGGCCCTCTACTATGTTTTTGACTATACATACATAGTAGAAGAGTTCGGAGATAATTCCTATGGATTCATTACCCTTTACTTTCAACTCGTATATTTTCATCGTATCATTGTCCAATTGCCATAAGTCTATTTGGCTTGCGCCACTTGGTGTTAAAGCATGTGCTTTTGACACTATTTCATTGCGAAAGAGTCCTACGGGAAGTTGTTCGTCTGTAATAGGGCAACCTTTTCTCAACGATTCAACAAGTTCCCGTTCTAGCGCAGCTTCACGCTTCTTATTTCCATTTGCAACAGGTTTACATGGCTTTTGGGGGAAATTAACCACAATGGTGCCGCTATCAAGAAATTTCTGCATTTTGGCCACTTCTGAAATACGTTCTTTTGAGATATCAAACCATGGGTAAGCATGTTTGAAATTGGCGACCCTTATCAAAAAACGGTTATAATGAGTTTCCTCCCGTCTCCTTTTGTCTTTGTCTGTATTGAATAATGGATTTTCCCAATCGAGAATGATATTTTTAATGTTAGGTATATCAGATTTTAACAAAATAGACCATCCTTCAAATGCGGATTTGTCAGTCTGCATATTGGCAACTACACCTCTTCCGCCTAATTTGACAAATAGCCGATCTTTATTTGTTTCAAAAGAGATGCAAGATGGCAATTTTGCTGATGACAAAATTGATTTTAGACGTTCTTCAATTTGTTTATTATTCATAATAGATGGTTTAATGTTGCTGATAATTATCAAATGTAGTGTTTTATAATGAAAAGCTGTACTTTTCGCGACAATTTTGTTTATAAGATGAGTATTATCTTACCTTTTCTGGAACAGTAATAACAATCACGGATTTTTTCATACGCTTGGCTTCGCGAATCGAATGAAAAGTCCCTTTAGAGCCAAGCGAAGGAAAAGCGACAACCGTAGATGCCTCACGAACAATTTGCGTATTGCGACGAAGAGTGGCAGTCCTCCCGTACTTGGAATAATCTGGAAGATATTCCATAAAGGGTATATGATGGCGTCCTGCAAAAAGCTTCGCATATGTGTCAATACCCTTGGCACCTCCGGATACAATTAAAGATACATTAGACACATTAATTTTGGAGAGCAATAAATGCTCCCATTCTTGGTAACTGACTCCCGGATTGCGAGTGCCAACAATTGCTAGTTTCATTTTCAATTTAAGAATTGGTTCTTTTCTATAATACGATTGAGAAATTTAACCAATAGTTATCAGATGTTAATTATATCCTTTGTGGATATGATTATTTATTGTTCGTGTTTCTAATTATTTGCTAATCAGTACTGTGTGAATTAATGATTATTATATTTTAGGGCCGATGAGATATAGGACTGAGTTCACCACATTTGAGGTTGTTGGTTATAGTTAAGACTCGTTAGGACATAGGATACAGAATGGTTTAGTAGAGTTGGATAGCGGTGAATGAAATAGCACACAATCATCATCGGTGTCCTGTGGAGGGTTGTGTGTGATGGCTTTTATATGATGCGTCTTGCTTAATTCCACGTATTCTGTAAAGTCGCTCAAAAACTCCTGCGCAACGAGTCGAATGTTGTTCAACCGAATGGCGCATTTTGCTTGTAGCCTTTATGAGGGTAGTTTCCTTCTGTTTGGGCTGTTTTCAGAGCCTTATGCTTGGATGTAGCTCCTGCATGACCATGCTATGCTGGAGCTCTACTTGACTGTTCGTTACGGAAACGGGTTGTCATAAGCACCCGGCTAGTCAATGGCATTCCCAAATCGGTACATGGTCGTACTGTGCCGGACGAAGGGCTTGAATAGGTCTCAGTTTGATTTACATTAAGGCTAAATCGTTTTTTGCATGAATGGAGAGTTGGAGAGAAGCTGGCTTTTTTATAAAGAAAGAACGCCTCACTCGTGGAGTGAAGCGCTCGATTGGTGACTTCGTTGGGATTCAAACCCAAAACCTTCTGATCCGTAGTCAGATGCTCTA